>Ga0153964_1000309_pt1 | contig 10732 bp, 9 predicted proteins | sample TSFL048MetaG_FD_104726 | JGI IMG/M metagenome (GOLD analysis project Ga0153964, IMG submission 104726) | Attine ant fungus gardens microbial communities from Florida, USA - TSFL048 MetaG | ecosystem: Host-associated > Fungi > Mycelium > Unclassified | place: USA: Florida, Withalacochee... | reverse complement strand
TAGTCTGTATACTAGGACAGATCATCACATGCTACTACCTATTGTTCTACATATGGTAGTGCCTTTGTGCTAGAAATAGTGATAACCTAACCATATGGAGGCTGTCCTTTGTTCTAAGAAAAGGATAGATGACTATTTATGGGTAATTAATAAAGTCCATGTGTAAATATTGAGGCCTTCATATCTTCACGGATACTGATTGCCTTGAGGTCGTTCTAGGCTCATTCTAAGCGGTATGAAGAGGGCTTCTAATGAGCCTAGAACCGAAGCTTAGATCATGGCAGTTTCCAAGGTATTGGTGATTTAATAAATGGTACCATAGTGGTTACCAGTTGATCTGCCTAATATCTCAGCCAATACTGATCGCTTCGGGGCATGACTGGTATTGATCGAAAGGTCTTTTCAAGGGCTTTCCATAGCAATTGAGACTGTGAGAATCGTCGAAGAATTGGTAGAGATATGGCCAAATGAAGTTTGTGACAGTGCAACTTTGAACTTGAGAACTCTATCCAATTCAATAGGTGGAGAAGGAAGATCGATGTGATTAGGAATCTGGCTGGTTGGCACCAGTTCCAGCTAGGAGATATAGAATACAGGATAAATTGCTCACAAGTGTTTTGGGAGATTGATTCAGTAAGAGTATGAGCCCAGCCTATGTAAGGGGATAGCTCTATCTCCACCCCTAAACTGCAAAGTGATACTCTGGAGCAGCCTAAGCCTGTTCAATTATTACTAAAGTAATACTTAAACACACTAGTATAGCTCCAATCACAGAGACCCTGACACTTAGAATGCAAACCCAGTATATAGTGTAGAACATCCCTTCAGGAGCCTCATCCTAATTGTTAGGGGTCAATTCCAGCACTAAGGCGAAGACCTCTTAAGCTAATGGGTAGATCCTGAAGCTAAGGTGATATTCAACTGAGGTATATCTATAACAGAAGACTAGTATTTATACTACTAGATCGTCAAGGCACCGTTCTCATGGTACCTGACAGATATTCACACTATGTCCAATAATAGATTTAGAGGAATCACACGATATGTCACAGAAGGGAAAGCAAGGGAAACATGGGAATGCGATCAGAGAGATGGTAGCTCTTAGGTGGGAACCTACTCACGTCACTAAGCACTGCCCTAGGGTAGTCCCCTTACACTAATCTCTGAGGATTCTCCTGGAGGTGAGTTATATTATAATTGCAAACTGTAATATTTACTGAGAATTCTCCTGGAGTCTTGTGCTCCAGTTGCCCTTACAGCCTATCTGTAACTTCAAATGGGCCTAGGTATCTTTCTGAGAGCTTTTTTAAGAGACATGTGGTTCTTATAAACTTAGCCAGCACAAAAACTTGGTCCCCAATGTTGATCTCAGGCACAGGTAAGCAGTAGTTGTCAGCTAACTTCTTGTAATAAGCCTAAGCATCAGTGATTGATGATTTGAGCTGGGTATGTATCTTTTCCAGCTTTGCTAAGTACTGATGGGCCATATCAGAGAGTGATGCTTGTTCTGAATGGATATCTAGGTAGGGGTGGTATCTCTTGTTTGTGAAGAAGAGAGAGAATCCCATAGTCAATGAGAGGGTGTTTGTAAGAACAACTGGGGCATAAGACTCCAGGAGAATCCTCAGTGATATTATAGTTTGTGATTATGATACAACTCACCTCCAGGAGAATTCTCAGAGATTAGAATAAGGCTCCTGAAGGGATCTTCTATATTATGTTTACATTCTTTAGTGTTAGGGTCTGTGTGATCAGAGCTATACTAGTGTATTTAAGTATTACTTTAGTAATACTTGAACAGGCTTAGGCTGCTCTGGAGTGTTACTGTGCAGTTTAAGGGTAGAAATAGAGCTGTCCCCTTACAGTATTGTTATAAGTGAACTCTGTTAATGGTAGTAACTATACCTAGTCTGACCACTGATAATTGCAGTATATTCTCAGATACTGTTCAAGAGTTTGATTTGTCTGCTCAGTCTAGCCATCAGCCTTGGAGTGATAACCTGAGGTAGAATAAAGACTTATATCAAGATAAGGCTTTAAAGAAGCAAAAGACGAATTCAGAGCCTCAATCTGAGGTAATGTGGGCCAGGGTCCCATGCTTGAAAAATATGTCTCTTATGAAAACCTTTGCAAGCTTGGCAGTATTGATCAACCTCTTGGTAGATATGAATATTGCCTGTTTGGTCAAGCAATCCACTACTACAGAAATATCTGTAAAACCCTGGAACTCAGGAAGTTGTTCTATGAAATCCATAAATATAAATTTCCAGAGTTGTGAGGGAATAGGCAATTGCTTGAGTAGTCCATAAGATTGGTGTCTTTTTGTCTTGTTATGTATGCAAGTACCATAGGTTCTCACATAATCCTTGATGAACTCATGCATGTTAGGCCAACTATATTCTCGACAAACCAACTAGTACATTTTGGCTTGTCTTATATGTCCTGCTAACTAGTGGTTGTACTTAGCTCTGAGTACCCATAGTCAAAGGTCATTGGAGTCTGGCATGAAGATTTGTTTGTTATGGAGTAGAGTTCCATCAGCTCTTAATGACCAATAAGGTTCTGGCATATCTACTACCATTTTTTGGTATTCAGTAAGAATAGGGTCAGCAAGGACTGTTATTCTGATGTCTGTGAGCAGGGATCTCAAGTCTAGTATAGTTACCACTCATAGCAATGGAGGTTTTGTTGTAATCAACCTCATTTTATATAGGTGTTCACCATAATGCAACTACATGGACAACTTCTTTATTTCATGTTGCTTTATATAGCTCAGTCAGCACCTCACTGGTGGGGCATATTCTTTACTCAGAAGACCTTATGTCTGCCATATGTTTTTCTCATTTATTCCTCATGGTATATAGGTATATATACAGTAAATACTCTCCTGTATTCAGTATGCTTTACCAATTGTATCATTCCCTTCTTTCCTCAACTCTCATCTCATCCTCAAGACTTTACTTGAGTGTTGCAACCTGAGTTACTCCTTATGATTATAACAACTGTGGGGGCTTTTTTTTTAATGTTTAGTTTTGGTGAAAATAGTTTCCAGATGGGCAGCATATTCTTCGACTAGGGAAAAAGGCCTTTGTAATTGCCTAGGGCATAATTGGACAAGGTGGCCTGCCTGATCACAGCACATGCATAGTCCTAGGATTAAACAATACTGTCTTTCAGTGACAGTGAAAAAGTATAAAAGAGAATTGCATACTGGGACAAACAAAACAATAATGTGCCAGCTCCTAATTGCATGCTAAAGGTCCAAGGGGAGGTAATCAAAGATAGAGATTATAAGTAAAAGTAGAATTATACACAGCTTCAATAAAATATGGGTTTGATTGTATCATAAATAGCCACTTACTAATTTATAATTGGTAGATTGAATATTGGAAAAGCTCAAAAAAGCGAAGTTAGACAAGTAGCAAATGATGTTAACTCTGAGGTCTAATTCTCAGACAGAGAGTTCTTATATACAGAAAAGTAATGGTCTGTGCACTAGGACAGATCATCACATGCTACTACCTATTGTTCTACATATGGTAGTGCCTTTGTGCTGTAAATAGTGATAACTTAACCTTATAGAGGCTGTTCTTTGTTCTAAGAAAAGGACAGATAACTATCTATGGGTAATTAATAAAGTCTATGTACAAACATTGAGGCCTTCATATCTCCACTGATATTGATCATCTTGAGGTCATTCTAGGCTCATTCTAGGAAGTATGAAGAGGGCTTCTGATGAGCCTAGAACCAAAGCATCGATCATGGTGGTTTCCGAGATATTGGTGATTTAATAAATGGTACTATAGTAGTTACCAGTTGATCTGCCTAATATCTCAGCCAATATTGATTGCCTTGGGACATGACTAGCATCGATTGAAAGGTCTTTTCAAGGGCTTTCCGTAGCTGTTGAGACTATGAGAATCGTTAAAGAATTGATGAAGATATGGCTGAATGAAGTTTGTGACAAGTATACAAGAAATGCATGAGGACTGTAAGGGATCACTCAGTGGCAACCCTAACCACACCTGATGATTAGTAAAGAGGACGAACTTAAGAAGGAACGATGGATAGCCCAGGAGTTCTAATCAATGTTGAGGTAAGGTATTCTACCGTACATTACTAACTATATATACTAGACTAGCCAGTCCATGCGCCAGTCACTAAGGGAACACAGATCAGGACACTAATAACTATGCTACCTAATAAGACTACACAATACTGATGGGGCAGACCCAAACTAAGGGGAAAGGTTATAAGAATAGCAAGCACCAGCAGATTGTGTAAGAGGCACACTTGGTAAGGCACCCAGTCACACTGTAATATAGTAGAGCAGGCGTCTTAAGTAGAAGCGATGAATAGCCCAGGAGCTTCAACTATTGTTGAGATAAGGTATTCTACCGTACATCACTAGCTACTTATACTAGACTAGCCTGGTCTGTGCGCCAGTCGCCATAGACACATATATTAGGACAATAATAACTACACTACCAGATATAGCTATATAGTACTGTGATGGAGACCCAAACTAGAGGGAAGGGAACTATAGACCGCAGACTCTGAGGATCTGTGGGAACACTAGATAATGTGAACCCTACCAGGTTATCTAAGCAATCTCAGAGTTGTCCTCTTACAGATCGTAGGGCAAGCTAGTCAATGTTCATTCGTACTGGTGATACCTAAGCTACTCCATTGTTAATATCGTAAGATGTCCTCTTACAAGGACTCTATCGAGTTCTCCTTGTTAAGTGCTAATAAAGAAGCAGTTGGCTTTATTCCGGCTCAGGAGTTAGCTATTCTGACATTAGAACTCGATTCTATCACTTCCAGGCACCATTTATCTTGAACCTTGCCTATTTTTATTCTCATCACTGATTGACCCTCGACCAATAATTATCATGATTATTAGTTATTTCCATATATAGCCAGGCCCTTGGCTTAAGAGGACTTGTCAATTAGTTAGGGATTGACAGTGGAAGAGTGGTACCAAACTTGGGTATTATTTCTAAGACCTGACCTTACAAACAAGCAGTGTTTAGTAGATTACTTATACCCTTCTTAGTATAAACCTCATGCTGTGCTCTATTGTGAGTTAGTACATGCAGAGGAGTGACAGTTACTTCTAGAAGGCCATCTAGATTAGGGATCCTCCCCATGAGGTGATAGTCTAACCATATTACTAGGGCAGTAGTCAGTAGAGCAGTAGGTGTCTGGTTGGGTGAAGATCTTGCGCCCCAACAGATGTAACAGTAGTAAGATCAAACTATTAACTTCATATTATCTTGAAACATTAAACTAAGGGAAGAACTCGAAGGAAGGAAGAGGAAGTTGAGTTTTGGTTGCAGGAAGTTCAGGCACCTGGTCTGAAACTGCAGGAATAAAAAAGGAGAAAAAAAGGGGAAAGTTATTCCCCAAAATAAGTTTGAGATGTTGAGTGGAACTAAAGAGACAAGAGATGGAAGAGAAAGACTGGATAGTAGAATGTTTTAAATATGGAAAGAAAGGACACAAGTACAGGGAGTGTTCTCTTTGGAAAGGGGAAAGAAGGATGTGAGTAGTAGAGGAGGCAGTATATGTGGCCATGCCATAAAAGGCACAGCAAAAGGAATAGAGAAGGAGTCCAGCATATGTTTTATGATAAAAGGCACAGGAGTACTATGAAGAGGGCATTCCTGACGAGACATGCCTATTAGAGTTGGGGTGGTATACAGAGGAGGTAATAGTATCGTATGTGGAGTATGAAAGGTGTGGATAGAAAGGATACCATATAAAGGAGAATAGAGGACAGGGGGTGATTTCAAACAGGCAGAAATAATATGGATGTCAGAAAAGAAAGGAAACAAAAGCAGTACGTCCCAAAGAGGAAAAAGCATAGCAAGACAGTATATGGCCAAGAAAGCCAGAAGATACAGCAAAAGAGGGAGGTAGTTGAAGAGAAGTCAGGAGAACTTTCTAGATGTTAAGAGAAGTGTGGTTGAATATTGGAGTAGAAAAGTTGGATATACATGAAGGTGTAACTGTAAAAGCACTCCTGGACAGTGGTACCACAGGAATGTTTATAAACAAAAGGATGGTGGCTAGGCATGGGTTCAAGCTGCAGAAATTAGAAAGACCAATAGTAGTCAGAAATGTAGATGAGACAAATAATAATGGAGAAGCAATCACCTACCAGATAGAGGTGAATGTTTACTATAAGAACCATGTGGAAAGAATGAGGATGGACATATGCGATTTGGGAAAAACAGAGATAATCTTGGGAATGCCATGGCTAGCAGCACACAATTCTGAAATAAACTGAAAGACTGGAGAAGTTAAAATGATGAGGTGCCCACTCTTGTGTGGTGGGGTAAAATTAAAAGAAGAAGAAAAGAAGAAGAGAGGAAAGAGAGTAGCAACTTTAGAGGAAGAGAAAATTGTCAGGTGGGCAATAGATAATAAAGAGAACTGGGGAAGAGAAGAGGAAATCAAAGAAGACCACAGAAAAATCGAAGAAATGGTTCCAAGAAAATTTCTGAAGTAGAAGAAGGTGTTTGGAAAAGTAGAGTCAAAGAGGATGCCAACAAGGAAAGTTTGAGATCATGCTATAGATCTCAAAGAGATGTTCAAACCATGAAAAGGAAGGATTTATCCCTTGTCCAAAAATGAGAAAGAGAAAGTCCAAAACTTTGTGGAAGAAAAATTGAGGAAAGGCTATATTAGACCTTCAAAATCACCTCAGATGTCACTAGTATTCTTTGTGGGCAAAAAGGATGGAAGTAAGAGGATGGTAATGGACTACCATAATCTGAATGATCAGACAGTGAAGAATAATTACCCACTACTGCTAATTACAGACCTAATAGATAACATGGATAGCAAGAAAGTATTCATGAAAATGGATCTGAGATAGGGGTTCAATAATATGAGAATTAAGGAAGGGGATGAGTGGAAGGGAGTATTTACAATGCATATGGGCTCCTTTGAGCCAACTGTGATGTTCTTTGGAATGACAAACTCGCCAGCTACATTCCAGGTGATGATGAATGAAATTTTAAGAGACCTAATCAACGAAGGAAAAGTCGCAGCGTTTGTAGATGATATGTTAGTAAGGACAGAAACCGAGAAGGGACATGATGAAATCATAGAGGAAATATTGAGAAGGTTAGAGAAAAATGACTTATATGTCAAACCAGAAAAGTGTGTATAGAAAGTAAAAAAAATAGGATCCCTAGGGGTCATCATAGAATCCAACGGGATAGAAATGAAGAAAGAAAAGATAGAAGGAGTACTTAATTGGCCAGAGCCCAAAAATGTGAAAGACATCAGAAAATTCTTAAGCCTCGCAAATTATTATAGGAGGTTTATCAAAGATTTCGCTATTATGCTGTATAGACGTTTAGGCAAAATAAGTGACAATTTGTACCCTAATAACCAGAATAATTAGCTTGAGAGCAGAGCTTGGCCCCTCAGAGATGTTCTTCTAAATGTCCCATCATAAACTTGAGTTTCTAGCTTGAGTAGCAGAGTAGTGGCTATGACCACCACTACATATACCTTATAGATGCTTGCCCAGGTGCCCTGTATCAGATTTCCAACAGATTTCCCTTCTAGAAGTGCTCTTGAGGACAGGAGCGAACTTAGACGGGTATAAGAAAGCTAAACTCCAAGCTGGAATAAAGCCAACTGCTCTTTGTTCAGCAATTAACAAAGAGAACTCGATAGAGTTCCCGTTAGATTTTCCTACACTACTTATACAACTACTACATGGTCTGTGCACTACTTTCCCACACTTATCATGTGACCCATCATGTGATAGCATAACTTCCTGTCATGTGACTGTGACTTTGTGACACTCGTGATATAACACTTTTCCACACTTCCCTCTCTATAGTAAGTCCAAGATAAAAGGAAAAAAAAAAAGAAATATAAATAATAACTTAGCTGTTTTGCCAAGTCATGACAATGGGTTAGCATGACCTGAGCAACATCATACCTCAGTGGTTAGCGGCATTATTCATAGAAGAGTTATGATCAGATCCGAGCCATCATAATTAATGGCTAAGTATAGCAAGATCAAGAGGGTCAAAACCATCATGGGCTCGTATCACAATGGTAGTAAAGGAAGCTGGACTCCAGAGTAATGAGAAGACATAGAGGAGATAGAAAGAGGGATAGAGTGAGTGAGGAGAGATGCAGAAGGAAGAGTAGATAAAGATAATGTGTTCGAGAGCGAGACAATTCAGGATCGCTGCCTCCATCTACAGCCTAGCAAGAGGCTCGAGACCTGTTTACCATGTTCGGGAGGATTCTAGGAGTAGGGTTAGTGTGTGGGGAGCAGTCACTGGGTGTTTGGAAGGAGCACCATCTTATCATTTTGGCCTTGCTATGTTTGAAAATTTAGAGGTTTTCTTTGTCTTGCTTTCTTTGTTGTCTCATTGCTTTGTAATCCTAATAAAATACTCTAGGGCATAGAAGGGAACTCAAGCATCACCCCTCCATCATCATCCCTTTCTGTTACTCTAGAGCTTAATGGCTATTTTAAGTGACTGAGTCTCTATCTTTTTGAGTATTCTCTTTTAGTTTCTAAAAAACCCACAAAACCTCTCCCTCAATGGGAATTCGAGCCCCAACAAACTTGGGCATTCACTTACACTAGGAGTTAATAGCTCGCTATGTGTCATTGAAGTTGGCTTCCAGTTGTACAGTTAGCTGAAGAAAAGCCCACACGACAGTATGGGAGTTTTAGGTAGTTCTGCTGTATTGACGGCGAGCCAGACTACTAGACTAGGTAAGGACAGTAGTATCATGACATAAGATGAACATGTATCTTAAAGAGCCTATTATAGTAAGATCTACCTTAAGTAGATTTATAAAATATTCATTATCATTTCTTTTGGTTATTTGAGTCTCTCTCTCTACCCCTATTGTTCTTAAGCTCTCTTTTTATATTTGATCATCTCCCTAGTGCCTACTTGTTTAGTGCACAATTGTGAGACATCTTAGGGACTTCTTATATTCTCATTTGTTATCACTATTGTTTTGTGATCAATTCCCTTTGATCCCTATTATTGCTCGAGTAGCAAGGCCAATGAATATGTTAACAAGAAAGGACATAAAGTGACAATGGGGAGCAGAGCAACAACAAGCATTTGACAAGCTCAAACAGGTCTTTACAACAAAACCAGTATTAGCTATACCAGACTTAGATAAAGAGTTTAGGGTTAAAGCAGATGCTTCAAATTATGCAACTGGAGGGGTACTCTCAATGAAGTGCTCAGATGAGATGTAGAGACTAGTCACTTTTATTTTGAAATCTCTAAGTGATACTAAGAGAAACTATGAGATACATAACAAAGAAATGCTAGTAGTAGTCAGATATTTAGAAGCATAGAGACATTTCCTGGAAGAAGCAATAGTTAAGTTCAAGATCTGGACAGATCACAAGAATCTTGAATACTTTATGAAAGCGCAGAAGTTAAATCAGAGACAAGCAAGATGGGCTTTATACCTATTTAGGTTCAATTTTATGCTAAAGCATGTTCCAGGGAGTAAAATGGGAAAGACAGACAGTCTAAGTAGAAGACTAGACTGGAAAGTAGGAGTGAAAAGAGATAATGAGAACAAAATATTAGTAAAACCAGAATGGCTGGAGATAAGGAGGACAGAGACAGTGGAAATCATTGTGGAGGGAGTAGACTTACTCGAAAAAGTAAGACAGTCTAAAGTAAAAGATGATGAAGTGGTAAAAGCAGTTGAAGAAATGAAGTAGGCAGAAGTAAAGATGTTGAGAGATAAAGAGTAAAAAGAAGTAAATGGCATTATGTATAAGTAGGAAAAAGTCTATGTACCTAAAGACAACAAATTGAGAGCAGAGATCATTAGGTTACACCATGATAGTAGGAGGACATGGGAGGCAATGGAAAACAGTAGAACTAGTCACTTGAAACTTTTGGTGGCCAGGAATTACTAAAGAGGTGAAGTAATATGTGGAAGAATACGACACTTGCCAGCAGAATAAAAATCACACAGAGCAACTGGCTAGAAAATTGATGCCCAATTCTATTCCAGAAAAACCTTAAACACATATATTAGCAGATTTTATTACCAAGTTGCCATTAGCTTAGGGATATAACTCTATCTTAGTAATAGTGGACAGATTAACAAAAATGGTCTATTTTATACCAACTACAGAGAAAATGTCAGCAGAAGGGTTAGCCAGGTTATTCAGGGATAATGTATAGAAATTGCATGGTTTACCTGAGAGTATCATATCAGACAGGGAACCACAGTTTGTGGCAGAATTGATATAGGAGTTGAATAGGATGTTGAAGATTGAAAGTAAGATATTGACGGCATTCCACCCTCAAACAGATGGATAAACAGAAAGGGTGAATCAGGAGTTGGAACAGTACTTAAGAATGTTTATTGATTATAGGCAAGAACAGTGGCCAGAATGGTTGGGAACAGCAGAGTTCACTTATAATAATAAAGTACACTCAAGTACTAGAATGTCGCCTTTCAAGGCAAATTATGGACAAGATCTGAGAATAGGATTTGAGGAAAGAAAGAAGGAGAAATATGAGGGAGCAGAAAGATTTGTAATAAAAATGAAAGAGATCCAAGAGGAGATGAAAGCAGTACTAGGAAAAGCACAAGAAGAGATGAAGAAGTATGTAGATAAAAAGAGAGCAGAGGTTGACGACTATAAACTAGGAGACTTAGTAATGTTGAGTACTAAGGATCTGAAGTATCAGAT
>Ga0153964_1000303_pt1 | contig 10800 bp, 9 predicted proteins | sample TSFL048MetaG_FD_104726 | JGI IMG/M metagenome (GOLD analysis project Ga0153964, IMG submission 104726) | Attine ant fungus gardens microbial communities from Florida, USA - TSFL048 MetaG | ecosystem: Host-associated > Fungi > Mycelium > Unclassified | place: USA: Florida, Withalacochee... | reverse complement strand
TAATTAGTCTACATCGTGATCCTATAGGAGTAGACAACAGGAGTTTAGGATCGAAAAATTAGTAATAATATAAAATAAAAAAGGAAATTATATTATTAATTGGTTAATTTCCGTCATATGACATATCCTCACTCTTATCAATATACTACTCCTCTTCTGAACTCCTGGTAACAATTTAGTTCTCCTGAAATATGCAACCACACACACTGAAGAGGCTGTTAGTACTAGGGGTTTTCCTGTTTGCTTTTTAAATAGAAGTTTCCCCAACTACTGTCTAGGTAGCGGTGAAGATAAAAGTTTGAATAAAGATGAAATATGTGATCTCCTAAGGAAAATACCCTAGTTGATACTATGTATCAGCACAGTGTCCCTTGTGCAAATTTGTGGGGAAATGAATTCAGAAGTTGAAGATGAAAAGAAGTTGTGAAATTAAAGTTCTGCCGATGTACTGTGGTAGCAGTGATGTTTGAAACTCGAAACTCGATTCTAGACTACTATCTTGGCTCTGTTCCTGAGTCCTGCCTGCCTGGTATCACCCTAATATCCTGTTTTAAAGTTGTCCTCACAGTAGCACTCTCTGGCTATGTGATTAGACTATCCTCACAGTAGTACTCTTGACTATGTGATCAGATATGAGACTTTGAATCCTCCCTGTATAACTTGACTCCCTAGCAATGCTAAACTCTGTCTTAGAGCTTCTATGATGTTGCCTCTGTAGCTAAGTCACTTGTCCTGTAGTCTCTTTGGTTTGACTCAGTCTTGAGTCGAAGCAACTTTATCACTGATCTGATCACTCTAAAAATAGATTTCCACTTCAAAAACCCAAATAGAGAAAAGAGACGACCAAGATTGCTTGCCCTCTTCCTACTAAGTGGGGGTTTTTATAGGTTTAGAGAAATATAAAAAAAAATATATGAAAAATAGAGAAAATAATAAACCCAGTCATAATCTATTATTACAATGATTGTTCTGGTAGTGATAGAGAATTCCGTGCCTTCTTGTCTTTTCTCAATTATTTCTTATTAGTTTTGCCAGGTCTGCTCTACCCTTGTCAAGTTACTGGGTTACTTACCACTGATCCTGCAGCGATCTTTCTCTTTCTTTGGCTTATCTCAGCGACTCTGGACCTGACTCTTTCCTTTCCTGCCTAGGGAGTTTTGGGAGTTGTCTCCACTGCCCCCTGAGGCTCTTTGTTACTCCTTTGTTTCTGATTATAATAGAGCAGTTCTTGATATGTTCCTATTCTTAGTCATCATGGATCAGGTGATGTTGTGGCTATTCTTATCTCCTGCCAGGCCACTAGTCCTGTTTCTTGTGATGCGTGTCTCTCCAGACTTTTCCATATAAGGCTCCTTTTTCCTGACTAAGCTACTTTTCTTGGCAATGATACCATGGGGCTGCAGGCTTGACTCTGCTGGTTCTCGAGTGATTGGCCTTTTGGTGGTAGCGACCTTATGTCCCTAGGTATACTACTATGTAGTTAGATAGCCAGCTTTTTTAGTAGTGAAGTCCTTTGTGCCTTCTTTGCTACCTAGTAGGTGATTCTATCTTAGTCCTGTTTCTTGGGGTGTGAATTTGCAAAATTTGGTTAATTTTAGGCCTGAATATATTTCGGGCTTTACAACGCGACAGCAGATCGAGGCATAGTGCATGAGCTGAGGCCAAGGTTGTTTCCCACTTTTATTGTCAACTTCTTTCCACTTTGGAGTAATTCTGCTCTACTCTGGATCATTCTGCTTCTGCTCTGCACGTTCTTGACATTGTCTAAAACTTGCTCTTAAATCTTTTTGAAGAATACTTTCTCAATCACAAATTAAGTAAATGACCATTTGTGATAGTTTGTTAAGTCTACTGTTTTCTGTCCCTCTTGATTCTACAAAAGAACTTGGGGGTTGTGTTCATTTCAGATGAGAGTTCTGGGACATTGAGATTGTCTCTGTTTCTGTAAAAGGACAGAAGACTTACTGAGGGCTCAGAGTAGATTTCCGTCAAGGACCTATCTCTATAGTAGACTAGACCCTAGGTATAAAGAGAAAGGTCTGTCTCTTAGAATGATGAGAGCAGGCTAGCTTGTGTATCACAGCTGGTCCTGAAAAACTTCAGATTTGTGTAAAAATTTCTAAAAAACCCTTGCAGATGGCTGAAACTACTCTGAGATCCCTATTTCTCCTCTATAAGCTAGCGAGAGAAACTGGATATGATGTCAGCTCTACTCCCTCAAGACAAAATCTCTTATCAATGATGGAAGGACACTTTTAGAGTAATATAGTGTAGTTTTTCCACCTATACACTTCATCTGCTGAAATAGAGATATTGTGCTCACTTTTGCCCCTAAGCTATATCTGCTATCAGAAACACCAAGAAGACCCTTATTGAATACCTCTTGCTGAAACAGGAGAGTGTAAAGGACAAGTCATTGCTAGAGAGAATTGGAATGAACCCTATTTCATCTACAAAATTATATGACAAACTTGTTGAAGCAAACCTTTGCTAGCATAAAGTAGACAACTTCTACTTTTTATTCTGTCTCCCAGAGCTACATTTTCACAAAAACAAGAAGTTATTATGCATAAAGAAGTATAAAGAACTCCTGGAACCTACCTTGGATTGTGTATTGTCATTTTTCACTAAGATGAGTGAAGACAAGACCTAGGCTGAGGATCCACAGTATAACTCTCTGTGAAAATGGTTCAATTGACTGTAGAACATAGTTGTTAGGGCACTAAGATCACTCAGAGGCGATAAACCCTTAAGCTAATGGAGAGATCCTGAAGCTAGTATGAGATTCAACTGAGGTATATCTACAACAGAAAACCAGTATTTATACTACTAGACAGTCTAGGCACCGTTCTCATGGTACCCGACATATATTCCCACAGAGTCCAATATTAGATTTACAGGTTCACACAGTATGACACAGAAGAGAAGGAAGGCAGACAGTAGGAAGGCGATCGGAGAGATGACGGCTCTTAGGTGGGAACCTACTCACGTCACTAAGCCCAACCCTAGGGTAGTCCCCTTACAATAGTCATAGAGCTAAATAAGATTGGTCACAAGCTTACAGCTAAAGAGTGGAGAGTATTAAAAGGCGTTTGTAAGTATCCCAAGAATGTAGATTTTTCCAAACCAGCTACTAGAGTACTAGAAATTTGTAAAGCTCTTCTAGAGCTCAACATTACTATTCCATAAACATAATATGATTGGAATAGTATTCAGGTGTAATATAATGGCATTAAGAGGCTAAAATTAGGCGTTTTTTTCTTTTACCCCCTTGAAAACATACTTAAGAACCATAAATTAACTACTTAAATAGACATATCAACTTTTACCAGTTTTACTGTTACTGTTCCCTTCGCTAACTTCAGTGCTGAAAACTGGAAAGCACTTTTCAGAGACAGCACAAACTCTAAGAACACTTCTTGGAATGAGATCGAAATGCTGATGCTGCAAAATACATATTGGAGTACTACTCATATCCTAAAAAACTATATTAATCAGATGCTCAATAGAGCAATTAACCACTATAATGGTGCCTTGATCACTGTATACAATAGAATTGCCACTTTGAAGGCAAAAGTCATCTGTTGTCATAACTTAGCAAAACAGCTAAGTCATTATTTATATTTACTTTTCTTTTGGGACATACTATACAGGAAGGAGTGTGGGAAAGTATCACATCACAGGTGTCACAGTCACATGAATAGGAAAGTCATATGATGAGTGTAGGAAAGTAGTGCACAGACCACATAGTAATTGTATAAGTAGTATACAAAAAGTAACAGGAACTCTATTAAGTTCTCCTTGTCAACTCAAACTTAGAGGGTGATTAAGTCGTCTATGTTACGATCTTGAGGAGTAACTTAGGTTGCAACTTCAAGTCAAGACTTGAGGATGATATGAGAGTTGAGGAAGAAAGGGAATGATACAATTGGTAAAGCATAGGGAATACAGGAGAGTATCTACTATATATATACCTATATACCATAAGGAGTATATAAGGAATACATATGGCAGACATGAGATCTGCTAAGTAAAGAACATGCCCCATCAGTGAGGTGCTGACTGAGCCATTAGATATATGAAGTAATATAAAACAAAGAAGTAGTCTATGTGTAGAACACCTGGAGACAATGAGGTCAATCATTACAGTTCAGACTAAGTCGCTACACCCACCTCTAGAAAGAGCTGACAAGGCTCCCTGGAGGAAATATCACCTCAAAGACCAAGGTATCAGAGCCACTAATATTTGCAGACTCTAAAAACAAAATACACTTGCATGATTGGTTAAGCCAGATTGCTCTATATTATTCAGTATCTAGTATTATTGCAGACAATCAGAAAATCATGTGTGCCCTCACTAGATTACATGCTCCTGCCAGCACATATATGAAGTCATACTATGATAAGATGTAAGCAGGACAAAGTGTTGGATCCTGGGGCAACTTTGTCCAGAAACTAAAAAATATTTATGGATAAAGAAATGATAAGAAGAGAGTGAAGAAGGAACTAACAGTGCTCTGGGTCAACAAGGATATTAACATAGAGTCGTGAAGACTTAGGGTTCACCTTAGGTTGTAAGAGCGACTGGAGCACAAGATTCCAGGAGAATCCTCAGTTAATATTACAGTTTGCAATTATGATACAACTCACCTCTAGGAGAATTCTCAGAGATTAGGATGAGGCTCCTGAAGGGATGTTCTATATTATATACTAAGTTAACATTCTTTGGTGTCAGGGTCAGTGTAATCGGAGCTATACTAGTATGTTTAAGTATTACTAAAGTAATACTTAAACAGGCTTAGGCTGCTCCAGAGTATTGTTATACAGTTCAGGGGTGGAAATAGAGCTGTCCCCTTATATTCACCCCCCCTTCAAGATTGCTATGTCTCGGAGCAATGGATTCCAAATGAGAAATGTTATTGAACTCCACATGCTGAATGTATCTTGGAGCTCCTGGGTATTTGCGATGGAATTTTACCATCAGTTCTGGTGTGGAAACTTCAGAGGCAGATTCCCAAGAGTTGTGTTCATGGCCATATCCTTTTCACTTGATAAGATACTGGAATCTTCTCTGGTGCCAACGACTGTCAAGTATCTCTTTTACCTTCCACTCCACTTCTCCATTGATAACTATGGGTAGTGGGTGATCTTCTGTTTTCTGTCCTGTGATTGGGTCATCCAGAGCTGGAGTAAGCTTCACTATGTTGAACACTAGATAGAGTTGCTTCATCTAGTGTGGCAGCCTTAAGCAATAGGCCATAGGTCTAATCTGCTATTCCACTACAAAAAGGCCAAGCCGTCGATGTGAGAGTTTCTGTGAGGGGCGCATAGTCTGGATATCTGACGTGTTAAGGAAGACTTTGTCACTGGGTTTGAACACTGGAGCTAGAGTTCTTCGTCGGTTATAGTATCTTTTTATGTCGTCCTGTGCTTTGCAGATCGTGGACTTCACTTCTTTGATCACCATTTTTATCCTTTCTATGAATTCATTGACTGTCTCTAGACTAGAAGAGTTCTGTCAGGGTTTGAAGCCCATGCGAGAAAGTCTTCTGGTGTCGAGCAGGAACGGAGTTTATTAGGTGGTAGAGTAAACATAATTGTTGTGCTGGAACTCCGCCATGGGTAAGAGATTGTATCAGTTATCTTTCCATTCATTCACAAAGAGCCAGAGGTACTGGTCTAACTCTTGGTTGACATGCTCCATTTGTCTGTCAGTTTGAGGATGCCAGGCTGTAGAAGATGCTAACTTTATTCCTAGTAGACAGTAAAGTTCTCTGGTGAAATGAACTATGAACTGAAGTCTGCAGTCCGAGATTACATATTTTGGAAAGCCGTGGAGCTTCCAGACTTGATGCAGGAAAAGCCTAGCTGCTTCTTCCACCGTCACCATCATGTGCATTGGAATGAAATGTGCTTGTTTTGACACTGAGTCCACCACTGTTATCATTGCATCATGTCCGGAGGAGAGGGGGAGCTCTATAACGAAGTCCACACTAAGCATATCCCATCACGAGTCCGGAATCCAGAGAGGGTGCAGTTTGTCTACTGGAGCCTGCCTTATCAGTTTCGTTCTAAGGCAGAGGTCACAGGTACTGATGTACTGTTTGATATACCTAGACATTTGAGGCCACCAGTAGTTCTTAGATACTAACTCCAGCATTTTCCAGTGTTTGGAGTATCTAGCGACCTTCATATCATGGCACAGCGAGACTACTTGCCTCCATAAGTCTGGATTCTGGGGAATGTAGATCTTGCCTCTAAACCAGAGTAGTTCTTTATCTTTCAACCATTCTGCAGAGTGGACCATCTTACTTGATGCTTGCCAGAGTTCCCTTGCTGCCTTTGCCACTAGCTCTTCCTGGTCTCCTTTCTGGTTCCTTTGACAAATTTCTCTAAGAATGTCCTTCTCCAGTCCTTTCAGCTGAACTCCTTTGAGAGCTCAGATTGCAAAAAGCTCTGGTCGTAAAAGGACCATGTCTTCATTATTAGAGGCTCTATTACCATGGTCCAGTCTCTGTAATAATACGTCTAACTTTCCTATGGAATGTTCTGGGCGGTGGATTAACTTAAAGTCGAGGTGGGCTAAGTACAGGGACCAACAAGCCTGGTGACGGTTGAGTTTCTTAGCTGTCATGAAATACTCCAGGTTCTTGTGGTCCATCTAGATCTCTACTGGGTGCCAGGCTCCTTCTAGGAAATGCCTCCAATCTTCCAGTGTGTGGATGATAGTGAGCATCTCCTTGTCATAGACCTCGTAATTCCATTCCACTGGAGACAGGGATTTGCTGTAGAAGGCCACCGGGTGCCATTTCTCCTCTCTAGGTAGTTGCTGAAAGAGTCTTGAGACGTTCAAAGGCTTCCCATTCTTTGGCATCCCAGTTCCAGGCCTTGTCAGAACAAGTGAGGTCAAAGAGGGGTCTGGCAATAGTTGAGAAATCCCAGATGAAGCGACGGTAGAAGTTAACAAAGCTTATGAAAGCCTGCACGTCAGTTCGGTTCTCCAGAGTAGGCCAATCACAAACTCTGGCAACTTTAACAGGGTTCATCTCAACCTTGTTTTCCAAGATGACCAGTCCGAGGTACTCAATCTGCTTCCAATGGAACTCACACTTTTCCGAACAGAGGAATAACTTGTGCTCTACTAGTATCTCTAAGACTCGCCAGACTGCTCATTCGTGTTCATTATAGTTTGGAAGATAGCAGGACTATTGGTCATTCCGAAGAACATCATGAGAGGTTCAAAGAGGCTGTGGTTGGTGTGGAAGGCCACTTTCCATTTATCTCCAGGCTTGATACATATGTTATTGAAACCCCATCGGACATCAAGTTTTGTGAAGTACCTGGCTCCACAGAGTTGGGAGATAAGTTGGGAGATAAGAGGAAGGGGGTACCTATTCTTGACAGTTATAGTGTTTAGCATGCAATAGTCTTGGACCAGCCAGAGCGAATTATCTTTTTTTTTAATGAAGAACACAGGGGCCGCTATGGGGGATTTGGAAGGTCGGATTCGTCTAGTATGCAGGTTTTCTTCTAGGAAGGTGTCCAACTCAGCCTATTCCAATAGGGACAGGGGATAGACCTTTGATGACTTAGGCTCTACTTCAGGGATCGGTTCGATAGCATAATCCTACTTGTAGTGCTTGGGCAGTATGTCAAAGTCCTCCTTGGCAAACATGGATTGGAACTCTGCGACATAAGCAGGTAGCAGAGTAGTAGTAGCATATATCTCTTTACTATGCCTAGTTCCTTCCGCAAGACGCTGGGAGGTCGTAGCTGTGGCTCGGAAGTCGGCCTGAGTGAGCTCCAGAAAAACACATGTAAGGAACGGTCAGTCTCCAGGCTCCCAATTAGAGCAGTACATTGGCGGAGGTGTGTCTTCAAGCTCTAGTTCTTCTTGGAACAGGGATGTGGGTCCGTTGCAACACAATCAGAGGGCTTGGAGTTCAGTCCTCTTCTGGTGGGTCTGTTCCTTCTGCATGGCGTGTCTTTTTTCACACTGGAGTAGACAACAGGTCATTTCGACTTCTCCCTTTTCCCAGTCAATCCTGGAATTGTGGTCCTTGAGCCAGTTGTAGCCTAGGATTAGACTCTGCTTCCCAAGTCCAGAGACGGCCAGAAGCATCCTTTCAGAGTGAGTCTTGTAGCGAAGAACTATGTCCATGACTTTGGAAATCTGTCCTGCTTTGTTAGGGGAACTATTGATATTGAAGACCAGAATGTTACATGAGAGGGTCTGAGTGTTCATCCCTTTCGAACAAATGAAATCTCTGTCGATGAAGCTTCCAGTTGCTCCACAATCCAGGAGGGCCTTGACAGAGTGGAGTTCGCTTGTGTTTATAGTTCCAACTTCTACCAGCAGGAGCAGGGAAGTCCCTCACACGTCCAAGGTACTAATCGAAAAGAGCTTGGGCAACCTCTTCTCCTACTTGGGTCTATAGAGCAGAGCAGCGACTAGGGGGTTAAGGGGCTGTGCATCTACTAGTTCACTATCAATTGTATTGGGATCCTCTATAGTCAATACAGTGAACTTATTTACTGGCGACTGGGGTGCACTTATCACCGGCCACGTTATGCAAAATCCTTCTCTTCCAGGGGACCAGACTTCTCTGATGGAACTGCATCTTTCAATGCCAACAAATCTTCAATCAACTTCTCCTGCTGTTCCAAAGTGAGTTGGTGAACGTCCATACGGTGGGGGCAGTCTCAGACTACATGGTTTGCGTCTTCACATTAGTAACATCCCCGTGGAGGCAAGGACCTTGTTTTCCTAGTCACGTCAATGTCTATGAGGACTCCCATAGATGGAGCAGGTGGTGAAGGTTTTGGGGCAGAACAGAGGGCAGTCTTGCTACAGACAAAGGTGGGGGTTGGGCAGAGACAGTTTTAGGTAGTGTAGAAGGGGCAGAGCGCGACACAGACTGGAAAGCCTCATTGGCGAGACATGCCTGGTCAATCCTTCATGCTACTCTATGTCATACGTTGGGGTCAGTGTCGGCGGGTCATCTGTATGGCATGGTGGCAATCTGGTTCTGAATGCCCAATCTGAGACTTCATCAAAATTTCACTACTAGTGTCTGGGGATCTATATAACCTGTGTCGGAGACCAGGGCTTGGAAGTTGTCTAGATAGTCGTCCACCATCCAACCTCCTTGGTGGTAGGAGGCTTCTTCCAGAGCATTGATCATGTCTGCTTCCACATTAACAGAGAAGAAGTGGACCCAGAACTGTTGTTCAAAGTCCCTCCAGGTTTGGATGGGGAAAATGCTGGTATCTGCTTCCTAATGGAACACATTTTTGGACCACTTGGCAGCGCGACCACCTTTGAAGAACGTGAGGGCCCAGAGGATTTTCTCTTGTTTGTCATGGAATTGCTCCAGGGCCAGATGGATGTAGAGAGAGCAGGAGTTCAAAAATGCATAGCCGTTGTGACATTCTCTGCTGAAGTCTGGAGGGCAGGAGAGCTTAGGATGTGTTCATCTCGCCGTTAGAGTGAGGGGCAGAGACACTGAAGGAGATGGTACAGATGGAGGAGGTGTGTTTGGTACAGGCAGAGGGGGGGGATTAGCCACTAGCTGTGTAAGCTGCTGTAGCTGCGTGGTCAAGGCTATGAGTGTAGTATTGATGTTGTTTTCAGAGACGTTTTGTCTCTCTGTTAGCTTATGGAGATGGTGTTGCAGGTACCCTAAGACATCGGCTATGCCTTGGGAAGTGTCTGGAGGTAATGACATCTGGAGAGCAGAGTTCCTGGAGGGCTGGGTATGACAGGGGAGGGCAACCTATTGGGTAGCTGTCCACTAGGATAGTCCAAGGCTCCGTTTTAAAAATCCTAATCTGCTGTAAGGGCAACTGGAGCACAAGACTCCAGGAGAATTCTCAGTTAATATTATAGTTTGCAATTATGATACAACTCACCTCCAGAAGAATCCTCAGAGATTAGAATAAGGCTCCTGAAGAGATGTTCTACATTAACATTCTTTAGTGTCAGGGTCAGTGTGATTGGAGCTATACTAGTATGTTCAAGTATTACTAAAGTAATACTTAAACAAGCTTAGGCTGCTCCAGAGTATCGTTATATAGTTCAGGGGTGGAAATAGAGCTGTTCTCTTACATAGGTAGATATTCAGGAAGAACTTGAGAGTTTTCCATTGTATTCTGTATACTACTTATACTATTTTTACATAGTCTGTGCACTTAAAGTCTTGTAATCACATGTTCTTCTAGAATATTTAACAATTACCTGACCTGATCATGTGATATAGTTTACTTAAGTTTCCTATACTATTTATAGTTTTATCCTATTATATGTCTTGAGATTATGGATTACTTGTTCAAAAGCACAGAAAGTTATTTCCTTTTTAGAGCTCTTATAACATAGCCCCTCTTTTAAGATTCTTTGTTCCAAGGAATTTTTCCATTAGCTCTAATTTTCCTCCGATCTTTTTTCTCTTTCCCTTTCATACCTTTTTCATCCTATCCATAGAGTAATTTGGTCATAAATTCCCTAGGTAGTTCCTAACTAAATTTCTTCTCTGCTTTTTTCTATTCTTGTTACTTGAGTTCTTTAGCCTCTTTTCCATACTTCCTCTTAAACTTGTCTATTACAAATGGTCACTTACTTAGTTTGTGATTAAAGATTGGATATTCAAAAGGCTTAAAAATGCAAAGGTAGATAGTGATAAAAGAAGTTGTTAAGTCTGAGGTCTAATCCTCAGACTATAAATCCTTATATACAGAATTATGATGGTCTGTGCACTAGGATAGATTATCACATACTACTACCTATTGTTCTACATATGGTAG
>Ga0153964_1000301_pt1 | contig 10819 bp, 10 predicted proteins | sample TSFL048MetaG_FD_104726 | JGI IMG/M metagenome (GOLD analysis project Ga0153964, IMG submission 104726) | Attine ant fungus gardens microbial communities from Florida, USA - TSFL048 MetaG | ecosystem: Host-associated > Fungi > Mycelium > Unclassified | place: USA: Florida, Withalacochee... | reverse complement strand
TTATTGTTTTGTGTAAAATAAATAGCTGAGATAATAATGAAGTATGTTGTATATTTTCAACAAGTTTCCCCTCATTTTTGTTCTTAACTCAATGATATCTGTCTCTCCCTTATAACTAATTTTTCTCAATTGACCATTCCTCATCCTTGAGTATCTTTATTCATGCTTTCTTTAATTTCTCTACTGCTCTTACTACCCATTTGTTCTTTTCTTGCATCTTTCTGATTCTCTTTCTCAAGTTTCCTTCTACCACTAGTACTTCTGTTTTTTTTATTCACTTTAGTCTAATTAACATTCTATTCTTATTATTCTTTTTTATCCCCTTTGCCAATCTGGTCTTCTACTCAACCCATCTGCTTTTCCTATACTTCTTTCTAGTACATATTTAAGTGTAAAGTTGAACTTAGACAAGTACAGTGTTTATTTGTTATGATTTGGCAAAACAGCTAAGTCAATATATATATTTTTTCATTTTTATTATTCTCTTTCTTTTTCTTTTCTTTTAGTTATACTAGGATATGTGAGATGCTAGCTAAGTTTAGGGTTAGTATTCTATATAAGTAGCTTTATAAATCTAACAAAATTCTATCGAGTTCTTCTTGTTAACTTGGATAAGTTCTAAGGTACCTAGCTTAAGGTCTTATACCAGAACTTGATTCTTATTCTAGTGCTGCTCATCACAGAGCCTTGCTTACTCTTTGCTCTCTTATCTTTCTAAGTACCTAAATGATACAACTCAGGACCACTACAATATAACCAGGCCCTAGACTTAAGAAAACTTGTCAATTAGTTAGGGATTAACAGTAGAGATATGGCACCAAGCCTAGTTGCTATTACTAAGACTTGACCTTGCATGCAGAGGAGTAACATCACATCATTAGGAAAACTCTAAATTAGAAATCCTCTCCTTGAGGTGATAGTATAACCATATTATTAGGACAGTAGGTGTCTGGCTAGGTAAAGATCTTGTGTCCTAGCAAATATAACCATAGTAAGATCAAATTAACTATCAAGGAACAAAGTATAATGTCTCTTCAACAATTCAACAATCTCATAAGCAATATGCTCAATCAACACTGTGCTCTTACTAAACTAAGGGCAGAACTAGAGGGGAAAAAAGAAAGAAAATGTCAAAGTTACAAGAGGTTCAGACACCTGGCCTATAATTGTAGGAATAAGTGTGAAGAAGACAAAAGGAAGGCATTTCCCCAGAATAAATTTGAAGTATTAGCAAATAAAGTGATGAGATGTAAAGTAAGAGAGGAAGTAAAAGTAAAGAGACAAGAGATAGTAAAAGTGAAGTATTTCAAGCGTTAGGGGTTGGAAATTTCAAATGGAAGTGTCCAAACATTGAAATAGTATCACAAATGATCACTTACTGATTTGTGATTATAAATACTATAGCTCAAAGGAGCTTAGAAGCAAAGTTTGGATAGTGACAAAAGATATTGTTAAGTCTGAGATCTAATCCTTAGACTATGAGTCCTTATATACAGAATTGTTAAGGTATAGACTTAGGACTGAAGTTCTAACCCCAACCAGTGACAATTAAAAGGGAAGAACTTGATAAAGTTTCTCATTGTATTTTTACTACTTATAACTAGACTACATAGTCTATGCACTAGAACAAACTATCACATACTACTATCTATTGTTCTACATATAGTAGTGCCTTTGCACTTGAAAATGTGATAACTTAGTCATATAGAGGCTGTTTTTTGTTCTAATAAAAGACAAATGAGTATTTATGGATAATTAATTAAGTTCATATAGAAACATTAAGGACTTTATATCTCCATTGACATTGATTGCCTCAAGGTTGTTTTAGAATGATTTTGAGCAGTATGAAGAGAGCTTTTGCTGATCCAAAAAGCAAAGTATAAATTGTGGTAGTCTCCAAGATATTAGCAATTTAATATGTGATATCATAGAGATTATTATAACAGTTTGTCTTTGTTCTATGACGGAATAGTAACATAGTAGGTAGGAGAACACTTGAGGTGATGATGTAGCAGTGAGAGGAAGACACAAGTCAATGACGTAGTGTAGAATGGAGGCTACAAAGTATATATAAGTAGTTAGTAAGGGTGATAGAACCCTAGTTTTGTCCTGGTTAATAAATTCCTTTCTAACTCGAACACCGGGTTCTAGAGGAGTTTGTAATATAAGGACGAAACTACTATCAAATCAAACTCTATTCTCTAAACCACTATCATGATTCCACTTGCCGTCATTACAGCATTCCTGGGCACTATCATAACCCTCTTCTTCAACTCTCTAGCTGATGCATGGAACAAACTTGGAAGAGAAACCAAAGACGTTTACGCAACGAACATACAGAATTTCATGGAAGAAATCAAAAAGGATTTCGCTGATAAACTGACCAAAAGGAGAATGAAGGAACCTGACGACTTCAAAGGAGGTCCAGATAAAGTCAAGGCTTGGTGCCAAAGAATGATACTGTTCTTCCAAAGTAATAATATCTCAAGAGAATGGGAAAGAATTGAAATAGCTCTTGGGAAGATTAAAGGCGGAAAGGAAAATCGGGCCCAACGATGGGCAGACGCACAAATATGGAAGTTCTTACCTTTTCAAAAAGAGTGGAAAGAAACTAACGGAGAACTTGATATATCAACTATGGTCAACAAGCCCCCATTCGAAACTTGGGAAAGAATGGCTAATGAAATGGCATAATTTTTCATATCAACAGAAACACAGACTCATGTGATTGAAAAGTTAGTCAAATTAAAACAAGAGAACTGACTATTTAAAGACTTTTGGTCTGAATTTGTCACCTGGAAGAAACTGTCTGGTTATAATGAAGTGGCGCTAGTAGGATTGTTTATGAAAAGGATTCACCTAGCACTGGCACGAAAATTAGTCGAGATTGGTCAATTAAGGAATTTGGATCCATTGGATAAATGGTACGAGAAGGCATTGAGTTTTGAGAGGTCAAGAAGAGAAGCAATTAAAGAATTTGGGAGATGTGAGAAAAAAATCAGTTTTGGATATTCCGAGGTGAGACCCCAATGCAATGGACATGGACAGACACAGGAAGATAAGGAAGTGTTATAACTGTGGAGAAACGGGTCATCTTGCTACAAGGTACTCCAAACCAAGGAGAGAGAGAAGAGAAGAAGTAAAAATGGTGGAGGAGACAAAGGAGGATTTTTCCTTGGGCAGGGAGTAAGCACCAACTTGCCTGCCTTAGTAGACTCAAAAGTTTGATTACCAGATAAAGTAATGAAAGACTTTTTAGACTACTTTGGTGTAAGAAAATATAAAACAAACAAAGGTTACTCAACAGAATGGATAGCAAAGAAGATTAAATAGAATAACAAAGAAGAAGTATTGGGCATACTAAAAGTATGTGCCCATAGTTCAAGGGAAGAAGAATGCACTAAAAAGAAACTAAAAGAGTTAAATGAGATGATGGATGATGAAGTTCTAATGGCTCTTAAGACATTGGAGGAACCCTCGGCACTTAGAAAAATGGGAGATAAACAACTAAACATTCAAGTCAAATTGTCAACAACAGATACTCATAGAACATTTTACAAACAGGCCTTAGTCGACTCAGGAAGCTCAAGCTCATGTATAAGTCAAAAATTTATAAAGGAAAACCTTATCAACACCTGCCAGCTACCGTTTCCAATCATTTGCTATAACGCCAATAGCTCCACCAATAAAGATGGAAGTGTTATGGAAGTTGTCAAAATAAACATGACTATCAGTGATCATCAAGAGTTGATTTAATTATTGGTAACAAATCTCAGTAACCACAACCTATTCTTAGGGTACGACTTGCTACAGAAATATAATCTGACCATCAACTGGAAAGATTCTTCAATAAGTCTCCAAAACTATTGACAATAGTGCAGAAAGATCTACGCTATAAGAGAGCCAGAAGAAGAAATTGAAGAAGAAATAGAGGAAAATGTGATAGAAGATAGAGAGAAAGTGTTATTTGTTAACCTAGAAGAAGAAGCATGGAGAAGAGAAGAACTAAATATCAGGAGTAGAAGTGAAGACCCAGAAGAAGCAGAAGAAAATATCCCCAAAGAATACGAGGATTTCAATGACCAAGTCTTCAGCAAAACCGTCTTTGAAAAGTTACCAGACCGGTCCAAATGGGACCACGCCATTGAATTAATACCAAATGCAATGTTAAAGGACTGCAAAGTATATCCATTAAACATCAAGGAGCAAGAAGAACTCGATAAGTTCCTCAAAGAACATTTAAAGTCAGGACAAATTTGACCTTCCAAGTCACCATATGCAGCTCCTTTCTTCTTCATAAAAAAGAAGGATAGATCTCTACGACCAGTACAAGATTATTAGCGACTCAATGAAATAACGATAAAGAATAAATATCTGTTGCCATTAATTCAAGAATTGATTGATAAAGTAAGAGGAGCCAAATATTTCACCAAACTCGACATTCGATGGAAATACAACAATATGAGAATCAAAGAGGGAGATGAGTGGAAGGCAGCCTTCCAAACTAACAGAGGTCTGTTCGAACCTCTGGTCATGTATTTTGGCATGTGCAACTCACCAGCGACCTTTTAACTCATGATAGACACTCTATTCCATGAGCTGATAATGGCAGGAAAGATCGTGATTTATATGGATGACATTCTGATCTTCACCCAAATGATGGACAAACATAGGAGTATAGTGAAGCAAGTCTTACAAATACTAGCTGACAACAAATTATCGCTTCACCCAAAGAAATGCAAGTTCCACCAAATGAAGATTGAATACCTCGGAGTCATCCTGTCACAAGATAGCATAAAAACCGATCCCACCAAAACGAAAGAAGTAGCCCAATAGCCAGAACCTCGAGACAAGAGAGAAGTATAATAATTCTTGGGATTTTGTAATTTCTATTGCCAGTTCATACCTGGGTTTGCACAAGTAGCCAAACTGCTGACAGAGTTAATGGGAAAGAAAGTGTGGAAGTGGCAAGAAGAAGAGAGGAGCACCTTCAATAAGCTCAAAAACAAGATGACGAACCCCCCAACACTAGCCATCCCTTATCCCAAGCGAAAGATGTGACTAGAAACTAATGCCTCTGGATATGCTATAGGAGGAGTGTTGTCTCAACAACAAGAAGATAGCTTATGAAGACCTATCACTTACCTGTCTAAGGCAATGAACGAGACAGAAAGGAATTATGAAATCTACGATCAAGAACTATTGGCAATTATGGAAGGACTCAAACAATAGAGACAATATCTTATAGAAAGTGATTAGTTTGAAATATGGACTAATTATAAAAATTTGGGATATTTCAAGAAACTACAAAAGCTCAATCATCATTAAGCTCGATGGACAACAGAACTCCAAGAATATAACTTCCAGCTAGTACACAAGCCCAGAAGCTCTCAAAAGAAAATAGATGTGTTATTCAGAAGACCAGATCATAGCCAAGGAAAGAATGATAATGAAGATAAGATGGTGTTGAAAGAAGAATAGTTCAGGAACATTATGACTCAGGAAGGAGAATTTTGGAAAGAAATAGAAGAAGCAGAAGAATTTGCAGAAGAAAAAGTGTGAGGAGCAGTAGAAAGGTCAGAAGAAGGCTGGAAGAGAAAAGAAAAAGTGATACTATAGAAGGAGAGAATTTACATTCTAGACTTGGCTATGCTCCATGAAGAAATTGTTACTAGACACCATGACTCTGAACTAGCAGGACACCCAGGCTATACCAAGATGCACGAATTAATCACAAGAAATTATTGGTGGCCTCAAATACTAGAAGACATAAAACGATACATCGCGGGCTGTGAAAGATGCCAAGCAACTAAACCCAACTAACAACCCAAGAGAAATAATCTCCACCCTAACAAAATCCCAAGGGGCCCCTGGGAGATTATCAGTATTGACTTAATAGGACTGCTACTAGAGTCATCAGGGTATGATGGAATATTGGTAATAGTAGATCGCTTTTCCAAGATGGCTCATTATATACCAATCAACATGAACATCACAGCACAAGGAGTAGCCAAAGTATTGTGGGATCGAGTCTTCAAGAATGTAGGGATTCCTCAGAAGGTTATCAGTGATTGAGGACCATAGTTCATGTCTAGATTCATGAAAGAACTATGTTGTTGACTCGGAGTGGAAAAAAATCCTTTGACTGCCTATCATCCCCAAACTGATAGACAAACAGAACAGGTTAATCAAGAACTTGAACAGTATTTGAGACTATACTGCAACTACTGACAAAATGACTAGGCAGAATAGTTGTCAATTGCTAAGTTCTCTTATAACAATCGGATTTACTCTAGTACAGGACGATCACCATTTTTAGTCAACTTAGGTCATCATCCAAACATGGGACAAGACATAGGGAAAACTACAGACAACTCCCCTAGAACCGAAGAATTCCTCAAAACAATTAGAGAAATTAGAAACAAAGTAGAAGAGGCATTAAAGAAAACAAATGTGATGATGAAAAAGAAGTGGGATGCTAAGAAGAAGTTAGAGATTGAGCGAAAGAATGGAGATTTAGTATGGTGAATATGACACATTATAGTACAGATCAACCTTAGAAGAAATTGTTGACCAAACGATTAGGACCCTTTTCTATAATACGGAAAGTCAGCAAATTAGCCTATGAACTCAAAATTCCCTTCACATAGAAGTCAATTCATCCCGTCATCAACGAATTGTATCTCATATCTTATGTGAAGCCTATGTTTGAACAGTAATCCCAAAAATCCAATAATAGAGTCATTAACCCTACCATTCCAACTAACATACAAGAGGTAGAAGAAATACTCAACTCTAGATAGAGAGGAGGTAAACTATAATACCTCATCAAATGGAGGGGTCAACCACTCGAGGAAAGAACTTGGAAAAATAGGGACAAAGTAATTAAAGGAGCTCCAAGATCGTGTAAGGAGTTTCATCAAAAACACCCAGATGCTCCTAGAGTCCCTACCATCTAATTACCCAGAAAAATGTATGCTGATATCACGAGGATGCAATCTTAGGAGGGGGGTAATGTAATAGTTCGTCTTCATTCTATGACGGAATAGTGACGTAGTAGGTAGAGAAACACTTGAGGTAATGACGTAGCAGTGAGAGGAAGACATGAGTCGATGACGTAGTGTAGAATGGAGACTACAAAGTATATATAAGTAGTTAGTAAGGGTGATAGAACCCTAGTTTTGTCCTGGTTAATAAATTCCTTTCCAACTTGAACACCGGGTTCTAGAGGAGTTCATAACAATTATCTACTGATTACCTGATAGCTTGGTTAATATTAATTGCCTCAAGATATATCTGGTATCAATCAAAAGGTTTTCTTAAGGGCTTTCTAGCACCATTAAGACTATAGAAACCATTGTGGAGATAAGTCCAAATAAAGTTTGTGACAGATAAAAGAAAAACAAATAAGAAAGAAAAAGATAGCATATATAGTCAGTCTGTGAAAAGTACCATAGAAAAAGAGAAAGCCAGTGCATCCCTTATGAAAAAAGGCACAAAAGCATAGCAGTGTGTAGGATATGCTTCTAAGAAGCATAGTACTAGAAGAAAAAGAATAGAGAACAAAATAGGAGGTAGTTGTCATAACTTGGCAAAATAGCTAAGTCATTATTTACTTTACTTTACTTTTTTTTTTCTTTTGGACTTACTACACAAGGAAAGAGTATAGGAAAGTGTCATATGACAAATGTCACACATCACAGTCACATGTCAGGATGTCACAAGGTCACATCACATAATAGAGTCATATGATGAGTATAGGAAAATAGTATATAGACTATGTAGTACTTGTATAAGTAGTATACAGGAATTAAATGAGAACTCTATTAAGTTCTTCTTGTTAACTCAGATAAGGAGTAGGATTAAGTGTTTACTGCTGATGGGGATGTGAATCTAAACAAGGGTAAATGCAAGGTCAGAGAGATAAAATCTCTAAGCTGCTTCACAGTTATATGCTAACAAGTAGATACTGGGGAGATAAATCAAAGAATAGAGAGCTTACAAAGATGAATAATAGAAGAATATCCAATAGAAACCTAGAAAGTAGAATTGTTTTTAGTATCTACTTGAGAGAACCCTCACCCAGCCAGATCTCAAAGGCATGCATTCATCTCATACTGTAATATTACTGTCCTTACCTAGTCTAGTAGTCTGGCTCACTGTCAATATAGCAGTACTACCTAGAACTCCTGTGCCTTCATGTAAGCTCTACTTTAGCTAACTGTACAACTGGAAGCCTATTCCAAAAATGCATAGCAAGGGTTAGCTCTTAGCATAAGCAAGTGTTCAAGTTCTTCTTGAGGTTGAGTATCTCTTCAAGAGAAATTTTATAGGGTTTTTAACATAAAGCAAAAGTAAAAAAAAACCTCAATCACTCAAATAGCCATTAAGCTCTAGAGCAACAGAGGGAGAAATGATAGGAGAATAATGTTATGATGTCTCTTCTGTGTCCTAGATTTTATTAGGATTGCAAATCAAAGATACAACAAAAGAAAAGAAACAAAGAAAACTTTCAAATTCCCAAAGATAGTAAGAGTAAAATACCTCTCCCAATTACTTGGCTACTATTTTTTACTCCCCTAATCCTACTCCTAGGGATCTTCTCTGAACAATAGATAGCTCTCGAGCCTTTTGATGGGCCATAAAGAGAGGTAGTAATCTTAGGTTATCTTGTTCTCGAGTGCATTGTCTTTATCAAACCTTTTCTTTTATCTCTCTATTTGATCTCTTTGCCTAACCTCTCTAGTCCTTCTACTACTCCTCTATATCTTATTATATCTTTGAGCCTCAGTTTCCTTCTGTTAGGTTTGTAATGCAATCCTTAAGAGAACTCATCTTGCTAGTTCTTGCCTATTAGCAATAATGGCTCTGATATGATGGTAACCTAGACATTATAAATAAGTAACTGTCACCAAGATATGACATCATCCCTATAGAAAACAATCCTTTAAGGTTCTTTCTACTCTTGAGAGCACTCTAGAAGGGAGTTCTATTATAAATTTGATCTAGGAGGTCTGGGTAAATGTCTATGAGGTCTCTATAGCAGTGGTCACAGCTACTACTTTGCTACTCAAGTAGTATGCTTGAGTCTATGACTGGGCATCTAAAAAAACATCTTTAGAGGGCTAAACTTATTTCTTGAGCTAGTTATTCTCGTTAATATAGCGAAAAATACCACTTATATTACCTAAATGACTGTCTAGCATGATACTGCTAAGTCTTATACCAGAACTTGATTCTATTGCCTAAGTATTATCTACCTTGGATCTTGCTTATCTTATTCTTATATCTTATTAACCCTTAACTAGCAATTACCACAATTGCTAGTTATTTCCATATATAGCTAGGCCCTTGGCTTAAGGAGACTTTGTAATCAGTTAGAAACTGCAGGTGGAAGTATGATACCAAGCTTGAGTATCATCACTAAGACCTAACCTTACAATTGAATAGACTATGGTAGTTACTTGTACTGTTTCTTAGTATAAACTTCATGCTATAGGTGTCATGACTTGGCAAAAATGGCTAAGTCAATATTTATATTTCTTTCCTTTTTCTTTTCTTTTATTTTCTGATTATTGTTTTTCTTTTATATTTTCTTTTCTTTATTTTCTTATTGATGGACATGCAAGAGAAAAGTGACTCATAGGGAAGCATAGGACAAAAGGAAGGGTTAGGGTTACTCTTCATGTATAAATAGTATACCAAATCTAATGGGAACTCTATCAAGTTCTCTTTGTCAATTGCTGATAAAAGAGCAGTTGGCTTAATTCTAGCTCAGGAGTTAGCTCACTAACACTAGAACTCGATTTCACTACTAGGGCACTGTCTGCCTTGGACCCTGCTCATCCTTTACTCTCATCTTATCAACCCTTGGCCAGTGATCATCGTGATCACTAGCCATCTCTATACATAGTTAGACCCTTGGCTTAAGGGGACTTCACTGTCAGTTAGGGACAGTGGGTAAAAGTATAGTACCAAGCTTGGGTATTACTACTGAGACCTGACCTCGCAATCAAGTGGTGTTTAGTAGTTTACTTGTACTACTTCCTAGTATAAACCTTATGCTATGCTCCATTGTAAGTAGTATATGCAGAGAATTGACGGTTACTCCTAAAAGGTCATCTAGAGTAGGGATCTCCTCTATAAAGTGATTGTATAACCATATTACTAGGGCAGTAGTAAGTAAGATAATAGGTGTCTAGTTGGGTGAAGATCTTGTGCCCCAACAGATGTAACATTAGTAAGATCAATCATTAAATCTGTACTCCTTGCAAAGACATAGCACCATGTCTTTGCAACAATACAATTCACTGATGAGCAACTTGCTCAAAGAAAAATGCTCCCTCACCAAACTGAGGGAAGAACTTGAAGGAAAAAGAGAAAAGTTGTGTTTCAGTTGCAAAGGGTTTGGGCACCTGGCCTGTAACTGTAGGAATAAGAGAGAAAGAGAGAAGGAGACAGTTATTCCCCAAAATAAGTTTAAAGCATTAGGGAGCAAAGTAATGCAATGTGGAGTAGAAGAGAAGATTATAAGTGTGGAGAGAAGGGGTACAGGTGCAGAGAGTGTCTGTTGTGGGAGAGAAAGAAAAGGATAGCATATGCAGCAAAGCTGCAAAAGGCGTACCAACAGAAGGAGCCGGTGCACCCTATCACAAATGGCCACTTACTGATTTGTGATTGATGATTTGGATATTTTAAAAGCTCAAAAAAGCGAAGTTAGACAAGCAGCAAATGATGTTGTTAAGTCTGAGGTCTAATCCTCAGACTATGAGTCCTTATATACAGAAAAGTGATGGTCTGTGCACTAGTACAGATCATC
>Ga0153964_1000300_pt1 | contig 10824 bp, 12 predicted proteins | sample TSFL048MetaG_FD_104726 | JGI IMG/M metagenome (GOLD analysis project Ga0153964, IMG submission 104726) | Attine ant fungus gardens microbial communities from Florida, USA - TSFL048 MetaG | ecosystem: Host-associated > Fungi > Mycelium > Unclassified | place: USA: Florida, Withalacochee... | reverse complement strand
TTTGTCTTTGGAATGTAGGAGCGTTTGCAATTTATTCCTTTGCAAACCAGTGGATACATACAATAAGCTACTGAGTCTATATACTAAAAAGGTGGAACGTTCTAGAACCTTCAACAAGATTATAACGTCGACTCGATATTCCAACAGAAAAGTCTGGAAAGATGCCCATTACACAGGAACAGAACTAGTAGCCTAGCAGGAAACAAGAATAGGATATGGCATCACCCAATCAGTGATAGCTAAGAATAGGACAGCATCATAATTGATCTGTCTCAATCAGAAACAGAGGAAAAACAAAGAGCCTCAGGGAGCTGTGAACATAGTACCCAAAATTTCCTAGGCCAGAAAGGAAAAAGATAGGTTCCAATGTTATGCTAGAATAGCATATATCTTGGGACACAAGACTAATGAGCTAATATCAGGTTTCTCAGATATAGACTATCAATGTTGAAACTCTAGAAATCAGAGGCTCAAGGACATCTTTGGAATGCAATATAATTTCAATCTAGAGTAGACTTAGACTAATATAATACCAAGATGGCAGATTAAAAGTCTATTAGTAACTAGTGATTCCATTACTGCTAGACTCAGCCAAAAAGCAAATATGCCATTGGATGACAATCATATTGCTGATGCTTATACACACTATTATGTATTTCTAGATTGTATTCGGAGCAGAAGAAAGCCAGTTTGGTGATTAGGGGACATTGGACAGAAGTAACATATGGAGATGAAGCAAGATCACATGTATTACAAAAGGTTACTTACTTATTGTGATTGGTGCTTTGATACTTTGAGAAGTTCAAAAATGTGAAGTTAAAATGGTGACAAAAGCAGTTGATAAGTATGAGGTCTAATCCTTAGACAAGAAGTCCTTATATATAGGAAAGTAATAGTCTGTACACTAGAATAGGCCATCACATGCTACTACCTATTGTTCTATATATAGTAGTGCCTTTGTACTCAAAATAGCAATAACTTAACCATATGAAGGCTGTCCTTTGTTCTAATTAAAGGCAGATAACTATCTATAGGTAATTAATTAATATCTATGTGAAAATATTGAGGTCTTCATATCTCTACTAATATTAATTGCCTCAAATTGTTCTAGGCTCATTCTGAGCATTATAAAGAGGGCTTCTACTGAGCACAGAACCAAAGCATTGATCATGGCAGTTTCCAAGATATTAGCAATTTAATAAATACTAACATAGTGGTTACCTATTGATCTGCTTAATATCTCAGCCAATATTGATTGCCTTGAGACATGACTAGCATTGATCAAAAGGTTTTTTTGAGGGCTTTTCATAGCCATTAAGACTGTGAGAATCATCAAAGAATTGATAGAAATATGGCCAAATGAAGTTTGTGACAACATAATCATGTCTGGAAGGTATAGAGAACAGGAAGATAACACCTGTTATGACCACATGGTAGTGTCATAGAGGAAATGTCATGACTTGGCAAAACAACTAAGTCATTATTTAATATTTCTTTTCTTTTCTTTTCTTTATTACTAGGGTGAAGCATGGGAAAGTATCACATGACCATCACAGAGTCACAAAGGTGTGACAGCAGTCACAGGTCATGGTCATGTCACACATGGAGTCACAGGTCATGGTCACAGCATGTGACAAAGAAGTCAGTTGATGGACATAAGGACTGTGGGAGACAAGATGCATAGCTATGATAGTAATTGTATATATAGTGTAGCAAATCCAATGGGGACTCTATTAAGTTCTCTTTGTCAATTGCTGAACAAAGAGCAGTTGGCTTTATTCCAGCTTGGAGTTTAACAACCTTACAGGAGAGATATAAGAGAGAGTGGTAAAATGAAAAAGTTTCCTTTTCTATTCATTTTAATTGAGTTTTGGGATTTGTACTATTCTAATATATTTCTCAGAGTAGAGATTAATAGAGGAGCCTCCTTGGCCCTTGCCTTTATCTCAGAAGCTCTTGAGGTTGTAAATATAATTCTCTTGAGTGTGTAAGGGATGATCTTGGTGAGAGATTGAGTTGGTGAAAGTTTTCTATCATATACCCTATTCTTTCAAGAGACAAGATGCAGTGGTTGCTCAGACAACTTTCTATAGAGTAGCAAGCCTGAAAAGCCTAGCTAATCATCAACTCAGATTGTATTACACCCATAAGGTTTGGTGGGGGGATGCAGATAAGGGCTTGATTGAGTGTAGTAAGGCCTATGAGTGATTTACTGGCTATTCTGCTAGTGAGCTTATTATGGTATGTAAAGGTAAACACCTTAGGGTTACCATGCAAGGAGAATCTAGATTGAACCTACTATCATTTTGTCTATTTTTACATTACAGATAAGCTATGCTTTATATTTTAATTTCTTTCTAATACCTCTACTTCCTCTTTCTCCTCATGAATCCTTTAGTATGCAATTGAGCACTGTTACTATCTCTTTTACTTGCTTGTCATAGTAAACATCTCTTTTGCCCCTTTCAGCATGTTTATGTAAGCATGGCTCATATATTAATCTACAATAATATATGGTACAATAATCATTTTAATTTTATACTCCCCTTCATTTAAAGTAATAGTCATTGAGTGACAACATAAATTAAAAGGAGAGTTCAGAGAATTTCTAGACCAAGGAGTGAATGAAATTGATAGAACAGTATTTGACCAAGATTCTTAGTCAAGATATTAGCAGGGTTTCTGTCTCTATCAATATGGTATGGTCTAATTTTGTCATCCTTTATTGCATCCCTAACATAGTAATACCAAATATCAATGTATTTGAACCTTTTCTCTTATACTAGGTTAGTACTCTAGAAGAATGATCCAAGGTTATCATTATAGAAATGAGGGATAGGAACATTAAAACTAATCTCACTTAGGAGATTTAATGTCTAGACAAGTTAACAACTACAATCAGAGAGTACCATATACTCAGCCTCAGTAGAGAAGAGGATTACTGATTTCTGTTTATAACTTAACCAAGAAGTAGTTCCTTGAGCCAGCATAGTGTCAGAGAGCCAAACTCCATGCTGGAATTAAGCCAACTGCTCTTTGTTCAGCATTTGACAAAGAGAACTCAATAGAGTTCTTGTTAGATTTACTATACTATATATACAATTACTATGTAGCTATGCTCCTTTATCTCCATGGTCTCCATGTGACTTCATTGTGACATGACCATTCTGTGACCATTGTCACACCTTTTGTGACTCTGTGACTTGTTATGTGATATCTTCCCATGCTTTACCTTAGTAATAAAAGAAAAGAGATATTAAATAATGACTTAGCTGTTTTGCCAAGTCATGATACATAGTAAAATAGCTAGTAGTTGACTTGCAATGCTCATGATCTTGGCTCCAGTTAAAATCAGAGTATGCTACAAGTAATTTGTTGCTTGATCCATTACAAACAAGCTAATATTTGCAAATGGCAAGTAAGTATCTACAGAGATGTAACCCAACTTGATAATGATCATTGGAAGGGTTTGCCATCTGTTGAGCTAACTTGACAACTGCAAAGCCAATGTCTAGTCTCAAGTTAATTATCAAGTACATTAGAGAACCAACTAGTTGTTGGTACTTTTGGCAAAATTTGGGATTACACTACTTTTTGTTTGGTTTGAAGCTAAACTTAGATAGCAGTGGAGAATGAGTAGGGTTAGTCACAATATTAAAGCATGCCAGTACCTTCTTCAAATACTCATATTGATTAATAAATATCTTTTGATTTTTACAATCATAGCTTATGTACATGTCTAGAAACTCTATGGTTTCACTAAGATCATGACACTTCTATCTAGTCATAAATTTTTGCTTTAACTCATTGAGGAGCAGGGAACCTTTAGTACCTATAAAGAAAATATCATTAACATAGACAATAGCTATAACAAGTGCTTTGGTCTTTTTGTCATGATAGTAGTATATACCAGTATTAGATTTATATCTCTTAAATCCTAGGGCAAGCATTGACTTAGTCATTGTACACCACTAGGATAAGCCAGCTTGCTTAAGGCCATACAATGCTTTGCAAAGTCACTAGACTTTGTTTTCTTTCCTAGGTAGTCTGAAACCTTCTAGCTGTTCCATATAGATTTCCTTCTCCAGATTGCTATATAAGTAGGCTGTTTTGACATTAACATTTTGGATATCCAAATCCTCAAGTGTAGCAACAGCAAAAGCAGTTGTACTGAAGAGGCTGATTATGCTAGGGCTTTTTCTATTTCTTTATTTAGAGTTCCCTAACTATGGGCTAGATAGCAGTGAATATAAGTTTTTAAATAAATAAGTTGTGTGGTCTCTGAGAAAGCATCCTAGCTAATACTATGTCCCTTATGCAAATTTGTGGGGAAATGAATTCAAAAGTTGAAAGTCAAAAGAAGTTAAATAAAGTTTTGCTGATGTACTATTGTAGTGGTGATGTTCAAAATCTGATTCTCATTTTTAGACTACTGTCCTAGCTCTGGTCCTGAGTCCTGTTTGCCTGGTATCACCTTAATACCCTATTTTAAAGTTGTCCTCATAGTAGCACTCTCTGGCTATGTGATCAGACTATCCTTACAGTAGTACTCTTGACTATGTGATCAGATATGAGACTTTGGATCCTCCTTGTATAATTTGACTCCCTAGCAATACCAAACTCTGTCCTAGAGCTTCTATGACATCACCCTTATGGCTAAGTTACTTGTCTTGTAGTCTCTTTGTTTTTGACTCAGTCTTGAGTTGAAGCACCTTAATCACTGATCTGATCACTCTAAAAATATATTTCTACTTTTGAAAACCCAAATAGAGAAAAGAGACAACTGAGATTGCTTTGTCCTTCTCCTACTAAGTAGGTGTTTTTATATGTTTAGAGAAATACAAAAGAAATATACAAAAAAATAGAGAAAATAATCAACCTAGTCATAATCTATTAATACAACAATTGTTCTGGTAGTGATAGGGAATCCCATGCCTCCTTGTCTTTCTTTGATTATTTTCTATAGTTTTTACCAGGCCCATTCTATCCTTACCGAGTTACTAGATTACCTACTGTGGACCCCATGGCAATCTCTTCTTTCTTTGGCTTATCTCAGTGACTTGGTAAAAGGGGCAAAAGATGATTTAACTATGACAAACAAGAGAAAAGAGCAGTGACAGTCCTCAATTGCATGCCAAAGGATTCATGGGGAGAAAGAGGAAGTAAAGGTATTAGAAAGAAATTAAAATATAAAGCATAGCTTATCTGTAATGTAAAAATAGACAAAATGATAGTAGGTTCAATCTAGATTCTCCTTGCATGGTAACCCTAAGGTGTCTACCTTTACATACCATAATAAGCTCACTAGCAGAATAGCTAGTAAATCACTCATAGGCCTTACTACACTCAATCAAGCATTATTTGGAGGGACATCCATGTAAAATTGAGATTTGGTTGGATTATCAGAACCTTATATTCTTTAGGATAGCTCAAAAGCTGACCAGGAGACAAGCAAGATAGGCATTATTCATGACTCATTTTGACTTTGTACTCTATCATAAACTAGGAAAGACGATGCAAGCAGAAGACCCCTTGTCCAGATGAGCAAATCATAAGATAGGGATAGACCTTGACAATACAAACCAAGTGTTGCTAAAACCTGAGTTCTTTGCTATTAATGTATTAGAGGCTACTTATGAATCACCAATAAATGATGAGATAATCTTAAAGAAGGTCAAAGCTATACTCTTATTGGATAAAGTCACAAAAGACTATAAGTTCTTACTCAAGTCTGGTTCCAAAGAATTTGGAAAATCCTTGCAAGACTAGAACTATGAGAACAGACTACTCTTGTATAGAGAGAGGATCTATATTCCTCATAGCATAGAAGACACTTTGTGACAACAGATTGTTCAGATGCACATCTGCTAGACACCTAGGTCAGTAGAAGACCTATAAGTTGGTCTCCAGAAATTACTGGTGGCCTAGGATAACTACATTTGTCAAGAAATAGATTACAGGTTGTGATATGTATTAGCAGATGAAAAATCACCCACAGTAACCTTTTAGACCACTTATGCCTAACAAAATGCCTAATGGGCCTTAGGAAATAATTTCTATGGACTTAATCACTCAATTTCCAGAGTCAAACAGTTACAATGCTATCTGTGTTATTGTCAACAGGCTCACCAAAAGAGCTTATTTCATTCCTATTAATAATTGGTTTTCATCCAAGAAGATGGTGCAGTTACTTTATAACAAGGTTTATCTATTACATGGACTGCCCTTTCAAATAATTTTGGATAGAGGAGTACAATACTCAGCTAAGCTATTCCAAGAATAGTACAAAATTTTAGAAATAGAATCTACTATGTTGACAGTATACTATTCACAAACAGATGAACAAATGGAACATGTAAACTAGGCTTTAGAGCAGTATCTTAGGTGCTATGTCAATTACAATCTTAGTAATTGGTTAGATCTGCTACCAAGTGCAGAATTTGCATACAACAATCAAGTACACAAAGAAATTAAAAAAAGTCTGTTTTACCTTGAATATGGCAGACACCCAAGAGCAGGTCCAATTTTAGTCAAAGAGTTGCTGCAAAAGGACTTGAATGACCTAACATATAAAATACATAAAGCCTTGGAGCAGGCAAAAGCAGCTCTTACTCTTGCAATGGAAAGAATAAAGTGGTACTATGACAAAAAAGTCTAAAGTGTCCTATTTAAAATTGGCAACAAAGTGCTACTCAATTTGAAGGATTACCAGACTATAGAGTGAGCATTATGACCCTGGTACAAAGGACCATTTGAAATAATAGAAAAGTTGTCCTTGGTTACATTCCGACTTAAAATGCCACCTCACTACTAAGCACTGTATCTAGTCTTTCATGCAAGCAAGTTAACTCAGTACTTCAAATCCATTACCTGTGGCCAAAAAGCCACTCTTCCACTACCAACCTTGATACAGGGCCAAGAAGAATGGGAGATAAAAAAAATTCTGGACTTACAACAAAGGTATGGAAAGAACAAATACCTTGTTAGATAGAAAGGATACACTTAAGGAGATGACACATGGGAACCTAAAGAAAATCTACAAAATGCAGGCAAAAAGCTGCAGGAATATCTTCAGAGTATACCAAAAACAAGATAACTTTGCAATAGAGTTCAAACCAAGAGAGAGAGTAATGTCACAAACTTCATTTGGCCATATCTCTATCAATTCTTTGACAATTCTCATGGTCTTAACAGCTATGGAAAGCCCTCAAAAAGACCTTTTGATTGATGCTAGTCACATCTCAAGGCAATCAATATTGGCCAAGATATTAAGCAGATCAACTGGTAACCACCATGTTACCATTTATTAAATTGCTAATATCTCGGAAACCACCACAATTGATGCTTCAGTTCTAGGCTCAGCAGAAGCCTTATTCATGACACTTAGAATAAGCCTAGAACAACCTCAAGGCAATTAATATTAGTGGAGATATGAAGGCCTCAATGTTTGTACATAGACTTTATTAATTATTCATAGATAGTCATCTGTCCTTTTCTTAGAACAAAGGACAGCCTTCATATGGTTAGGTTATCACTATTTTAAGTAAAAAGGGACTACCATATGTAGAACAATAGGTAGTAGCATGTGATGATCTGTCCTAGTACACAAACCATCACAATTCTGTATTTAAGAACTCATAGTCTAAGGATTAGATCTCAGACTTAACAACATCTTTTGTCACTTGTCTAACTTCACATTTTTGAACTCTTTAAAGTATCGAAGCACCCATCACAAATAGTAAGTGACCATTTGTGATAGTAACTGTCACAGTTGTGCTATGAACTAGTAGTCACATACTGTATGGTTTACCACTACACCAAAAGAGCAACGTTAGCAAGGCTACTTGCTAACGAGGGTCCAGCTATTTATGTAGTTTATTTGAACAGGTATTTTGTTATACCTCCATGACACTATTTAGTAGTCACTTTTCTGTGACAAGAACAACACTTATGGCCTGGACTCAAGCAGTTTGTCACCAATTACATCAAAGGCTATGAAAACTGCCAAAGATACAAGATCAATCAATATCCTCTAAAACTACCACTTCAAGAAATCTTAGTATCACAATTCAACCAACTATTCACTCAAATTGCCATGGATCTCATTACTGACTTACCCAAGTCAAAGGGCTTTGATTCTATTTTGTTTATAATAGATCATGGTCTAACAAAGGGAATAATATTGATACCAACAATGAAAGAAGTAACCTCAGAAGAAATTGCAATGCTCCTAATAGCCAATTTTTTTCAAAGATTTGGTATCCCTAATAAGGTCATCTCTGACTGCAACCCTCGATTCATTGCCAAGTTAATGAAAGCCTTCTTATAAGGACTAGGAATCAAACAAGTCACATCCACTGCTTTTTACCCTCAAACAGATGGCACTATAGAATGGTTCAATTAAGAAATTGAACTCTATCTCACTATTTATTGTGTTGACAACTCTAAAACATAGGCTAACAAGCTATCTATGACTGAATACTCCTATAACTCCAGACTTCATAGAGGATGTTCATACACCCCACAAAAACCCACATTGATACCCCAGAAACATCATCCATCACCACCAACAACAGGATTAACCATATGGAGAACATCCAGACAAATGTCAAACAAGCATATGAAGTTACCAAGAATCTCATTAATTAGAGAATCAAAAGCAAACTTCCCAACCTCAAGGCAGGAACACAAGTCTGGCTAGACTCTCAACACATCCAAATCAAAGGAACCCCAAAGAAGCTCATACCAAAATATGTAGGCCCCTTTGAAATTTTGGAAAAAACTGGATCTATCAACTACTGGTTAAAACTACCACCACATTAGAAGATGCATCCCATTTTCTATGTCTACCTTCTCTGGCTTACACAAGAGAACACCCAATATGGAAAATTCTCAGAAAGACCTTCTCCAAAGATTATTGCAGGAGAAGAAGAATGGAAAGTCAAAGACATAATCAACTCCAGAAATAAAAATGGGGTAAAGGAATTTCTAGTTTACTGGAAAGGATACCCTGAAACAGAATGCACCTGGGAACCAGAAACAAACATCACCAACACCAAACAACTCCTCAAGGCCTATAAAAGAAGACAGAAACAGAACTAATACAACAACATAATAGTTTATGTCTTTTTCTTCTTTTTCTACCTCCAATGCAATTACTCTTGTTACCACACCACCAACACCACCACCAGCTAATCATGAACAAGTTAAAAACTTCTTCCTCTCCATCAAACAATTTCTTTGAGCACAAACCAACAATGTACCCCTATCTTACTATGCCCCTTATCAACAAATTGCCACTGATCAAACTTTTCCCATATAACGATTCATACTATTTGACCATTCCTTGGCCCAGCTGCAGACCACTCTTATCAGGAATTCAGTGGCTATTGCTGATTTTGACCTTTTCAGGGAGAACTGGGCTCTTTACCTTCATCTTCAACACATAGCTGATCAACAATTCCTTTAACTCCAAAATAATCTCAAGAATCTCAAAGAGTTTTCACTTCCTACAATCCATCAACACCTCTTACACACTGCCACACAAAGAGTACAATACCCACCAAACACAAACAATCAGAATCCTAGCCTACCAACTGGATTTGACTCTGAAAACAGTTTTGACAACACATAAGAAAATGACCTTAGCAATAATGAAATTACTAGATAATTGGAAACTAGCAATACCACAGAAGGAACTAGACAAAATCTAGATAATTCTCATGGAAATCAAGAACTACAAGACCTTAGGGATGTGCTCCTCTTTATTACAGACAACACACAATGCTTTGTCTATGGTCAATGTGACTATTTCCTTAATCAATGCACTGATTATGTCTACAAAAGATGTAATCAAAGAAACCCTGGTCATCATGAAAAGTTCTGCCTTCTTCAACCATGATGACTGCAACCACAATTTGCTATGACAAAACAACAAGCCTAATAAGCCAGAATCTATTATTTAAACCTGTTCTGTAACGAACTACTTTCCACTTTTATCATTGATCTCACTCCAACTAGACAATAACTTCTGGAACATTTTCTCACCAAGACCCTAGAGAATCAATATCATCCCACTCCTTAAAAATACAATAAACAAGTCCTCTTCAGAAATGGACTCCCAACCAGCCACACCATTGTGTTTCCCTCTACTTCCAACTCTCAGAGACCCATCCTTTGATATCTTTCTATGAGATAACCTTGACAAAACATACAACAAAACTGGGAAAACAACAATAGAGATTATTATGATAACATTGACAATGTTGCCTGGTCTATGTTATGAGAGCCCCAAAAAAGAAATAGTTTCCCGCACATTTGAACACTTAATCTACAATCTCAAGTCATACAATGGGGTTGAGATATAAATAGTGTGGGAACTTAGCTAATCTCATCACATGATAGGAATCAGGTGACCATAGAATGTTCTAGAAGGACTTGTGACCATGGGAATTTAGTGTATAGCCACTTGTAAATAGTATAAATAGTAGGCCAATCCAACAAAGAACTCCATTGAGTTCTTCTCAAACATCCATCTAGGGTGATCACTAAGGGCATTCACTATCTATCAATAATAGTCTAACATCTTGGGAGAGCCCATTGGATATTGAATTCGATGAGGACATTGAATCAAACTATCACAAATGGTCACTTACTTATTTGTGATTGGTGCTTTAAAATCTTGAAAGGTTCAAAAATGCGAAGTTTAGACAGTGACAAAAGATGTTGTTAAGTCTGAGGTCTAATCCTCAGACTATGAGTCCTTAAATACAGAAAAGTGATGGTCTGTGCACTAGGACAGATCATCACATGCTACTACCTATT
>Ga0153964_1000294_pt1 | contig 11006 bp, 9 predicted proteins | sample TSFL048MetaG_FD_104726 | JGI IMG/M metagenome (GOLD analysis project Ga0153964, IMG submission 104726) | Attine ant fungus gardens microbial communities from Florida, USA - TSFL048 MetaG | ecosystem: Host-associated > Fungi > Mycelium > Unclassified | place: USA: Florida, Withalacochee... | reverse complement strand
TGTAGATTATTCCCTCCAGGAGCCTCATCTAATTCTCTGAGGAATCTCCTGGAGGTGAGTTGTAACCCATTCTATAGCATAATTCAACCTGAGGAATCTCCTGGAGTGCTCTGCTCTGGTCGCTCTCACAGCCTGGTCCGTGCACCGGTCGCTATGGCCACTGACATCAGGACAATAATAACTACACTACCAGATATAGCTATGTAGTACTTTGATGGAGACCCGAACTAGAGGGAAGGGAACTATAGACCGCGGACTCTGAGAATCCGTGGGAACACTAGATGATGTGAACCCTACCAGGTTATCTAAGCGATCTCAGGGTTGTCCCCTTACAGCTGAGCCCTTGAAGCTTCTATGCATAAGCAATTCAAATATCACCTGATTTTGGCCTTAAAAACTTCTTTCACAAATTTTTAACCTAAATCTTTACCACTATATCTTTTGTTTCCACTTCCACTGCTAACCTCTTTGACTCTGATGATGAGCATTATGAGGCTGAAATAGCCAGAAGATGCACTGAGATGGAGGCCTTGCTCTGTCAACAGAAAGAAAAGGAACAGCTTGAGTGCCAAGCCTGAAGAGACATGAAAATAACAGAATGAAAAAGATTAGAGGAAGAGGCACAGCAGAAAGAGAAAGAGAAAGAGATTTAGAGGAAAGAGAAAGAACACCAGAAAGGCTTGGCTTTTTGTCTTGAGATGGATTACATCACTGCCATGGAACAACAATGTTACAAAAATTGGTCCAAAACTTTTTTGCCCCCATTGAATTCTTCTTCTAATGAGGAGATGAACCTTATTGACCTTCCACCTCTGACTAAGAGGTAACAGGTCTAATATTTACCCAAGAAAACTCTAGAGGCCTGTTAATGACATAAGAAGTTGGCAAAAGAAATGAGAGTGACAGCTATGGATGGAGGAAGTCCTTGTGAAAAATATGCAGATTTTGGAATATTATGTATGCCTCAAAATTTGCCATAAGTCTTTCATTCAAATTCTGTTCCTTCACTAAGTTTTATAGTCATGCAACGTTTTATGTTCCCTATACCAAGACTAAGGCTGTCTATAAGCCTTTTGACACAGACAGGATATATGCAAAGGCCAGGGCGATGAAAGAGTGTAAAAGGGAATTGCACACTGGGACAAACAAAATAATGATATGCCAGCTCCCAACTGTGTGCTAAAGGTCTGAGAGGAGATTATCAAAGTTGAAGGTTTATAAGTAATTAGAGAAATAAAAATTATATGCAGCTCTAGTAAAATATAGGTTGGTGGTTGTAAAAGGATCATAAGATCTCTCTAGATTGTCATCACATAACCTTCCTAAGGTGTCAACCTTTACATACCATGACAAAAGCTCCTCTGGAAAATACAGTTAGTTGATCACTCATAGACTCTTCACACTCAGTTGCTCCCTTATCTGCACTTCCAACACCAAACCTTATAGATGTGATGTAATCCAAGTGTGCACCTAGTCAAGCTTTCCCAGCCTGCTGTTCTCTCCGAAGCCTGCCCAAGTTGCATCTACATCTTTTCCCTAGATCGAGTTCTTATATTCTATGTTCTTTTCAAGATATCCCCCTGGTTCTAGTCTTTTTACTCTCAATAAATCTACATTCACGATTCCAAAGACAGTGTAGATGGAGATAGGAGTCAAGAGGTTCTTCCCTGATCCAACTGCACTCTGAATACTATATTAAAGATATTACAAATGGCTGAAACTCAAGAAATGAGATATAAAAAGAAAACTATTACTACTTTGTCACAAACTTCATTTGGCCATATCTCCACCAATTCTTTGACGATTCTCACGGTCTTAATGGCTACGGAAAGCCCTTAAAAAGACCTTTCGATCGATACCAGTCACGCCTTGAAGCGATCAGTATTGGCCGAGACATTAGGCAGATCAACTGGTAACCACTATGGTACTGTTTATTAAATTACCAATATCTCGTAAACCGCCACGATCTAAGCTTCAGTTCTAGGCTCATCAGAAGCCCTCTTTATACTGCTCAGAATGAGCCTAGAATGACCTCAAGGCAATCAGTATCCGTGGAGATATAAAGGTCTCAATGTTTGCACATAGACTTCATTAATTACCCATAAATAGTCATCTGTCCTTTTCTTAGAACAAAGGACAGCCTCCATATGGTTAAGTTATCACTATTTATAGCATAAAGGCACTACCATATGTAGAACAATAGATAGTAGCATGTGATGATCTGTCCTAGTATACAGACTATCACTTTTCTGTATATAAGGATTCATAGTCTAAGGATTAGACCTCAGACTTAACAACATCTTTTGTCGCTTGTCTAACTCTGCCTATAAGCACTTTTGAATCTATATTCAACCAATCACAAAACAAGTAAGTGATCTTTTGTAATAACTTTTAGAATTCCTCCTTTCTGTCCTAAGTCCTCCCAAAATCCCACTGATAATGTGGCCTTTTCTTTTTTTTATGATAACATGTTCCCTTACCAAGTCCTTTCCATCAAATATAACATGTCTTCATTGCCACTTCCTTCTAGAATATTCTTCCAGCTTCCTCTATCATACTCTTGATGCTGCTTTGTAATTTGGACTTCTTCAAATATCTGTTAAACAGTTAGCAAGTCCCAATAAATGTCTAGTATCTCCAAGTCACATCCTAGAGGTCATTTATCTAAATATAATTGATCTGATGCTATCAATGCTTATTTACAAGCATAAAGTCTATCAGTCTAAGTTCTTCATCTGAGTAGTATTGATTCTAGAGTACAAGTTTACCATCTTCCTAAGTTGGTCTATCCAAGAGTAGATCTAGAGCATAATCCCTTAGTAACTCTCTTAGTAACCTGATGCCAGTTCATCTTATTTGTCTCTTGAGGTCTCAACATGAGCTCTAGATTGATTATCACCTGCCCAATGTACTCATCATATAATGTTACATTCTGAGGATATGAAAAGGGTTCTAGAGTGAATTCTAATTGAGAATCCGTTAGTATAAAGTATATCAAATGTTATCTTCCACAGAAAATTCGCCTGCAGCATAATAGCGAAAGTAGTCTGGAGATTAAAAACAAGGAAAACAAAGCAACAAATAAACATAGAGTGGAAGGCAGAGGTTTCAAGAAAATTAGAGAACTTAAGTGAGTTGCAGGGGTTGAGGAAGGATATCCAGAGAATTGCAGTGGCATTAGAGAAATTGGCTGGCATAGAAGACCAGGATTTTGAAGAGGAACAGTTTTCATGGCCAGAGTCTGAGGAAGAGGAGATGGAGGTACAGGGGAGTAAGGAGAAGGGAAAGCAGAAGGAGCAGGAGCTAGACAGATGTTAGGAAACCACTCAGAGGCGATCACCCTTCAAGCTAATGAATAGTTCCAGAAGCTAAGTTGAGATTCAAGTGAAGCATATCTACAACAGCTTGCTAGTATATATACTCTATACTAGACAATCACACGTACAGTCACATGTACATAGATCAGTAATCACAATTGTCCTATAATAGAGAGAAGGTATCACACTGCATGACATAGACAGAGAAGACTCTGTAAGGGGACATCTAGGGTGGTGCTTAGTCAGTATTGAGGGTCTGTTTTATTAGTGGCCCAGTGACAGTATATGTACGTATTCCTATCATTCTTGTCTTCTCTTTGTCTGTGTCATGCAGTGCGACACCTTCTATTCTATTATTAGGACATTGTGATTACTGATCCATGTGCTCATGTGATAGTGCATGTGATCGTCTAGTGTAGAAGTATATATACTAGCAAGCTGTCATAGATATACTTTACTTGAATCTCAACTTAGCTTCCAGGACTATCTATTAGCTTAAAGGGTGATTGCCTTTGAGTGATTCCCTTACAGACTCAGGAACAGTGGGAGTGCGATACACGATCTGTCACTGGGCCACTAATAGAACAGACCCTCAGAACTTACTAAGCACGACCCTAGATGTCCTCTTACAACAGAGCAGAGGAGAAGAAAGAAGTTAGAGGACAAGAAGAGGAAAACAGAATGAAGAGTGTAAAAGAGGAAAGTAGTAGTTTCTCTTTGGTTGTATATTCTATCAGCACTGAAACTTTGTAGTTTTCTTTTTTGATAAATATTATTTTTTTCTGTGGGTAGAAAGTGGATGTGAGTGATAATAAATGACAAAGCAAATGATCACAAGAGAGGACTGTGGAGGAATACAAGTGTGTGAGTTTTACAATGGAAACTGTTTCTGAATACAAGTATCAGATTGTAATAGAAACTGTGGAGCAGAATACAAGTAAGCAAGTCAGTGCAAAGGAAACTGCACTCCAAAATACAAGTAAGCACTCAATTTTTTTTTTTAAAACAGAGTGAGTGTAAAGAAACAGAGGTAAGAAAGTGGAATGAAGGTATCTTTAGGGTTGTAATGGTCCTAGTTTAGAGGGATGTTTGAGATGAAAATCACTCAGTAAATCCTTTATATGTTCCAGTTCTGTTGCTAGTAACCATTTGGAGTTGTTGTTAGTATCTTCGTATTCCAGCTATATAACCTTGTATAGTAGCTTGCATGCCTTTTGGCAGTCAATCTTGGAGTCTACTATCTCAGAGATTTTGTATTCTGGTTCCCTGTTGATGATTACAGGTACTGGAAGAGGTTTGGAATATTGCAGAAAGATGTTAGATATAGCTGGTTTGTAAGGGGATAGCTCTATCTCCACCCCTAAACTGCAAAGCAATATTCCGGAGCAGCCTAAGCCTGTTCAAGTATTACTTTAGTAATACTTAAACACACTAGTATAGCTCCGATTACAGAGACCCTGAATGCAAACCTAGTATATAGTGTAGAACATCCCTCTAGGAGCCTTATCCTAATCTCTAAGGATTCTCCTGGAGGTGAGTTGTATCATAACCACAGACTGTAATATAACTGAGGATTCTTCTGGAGTCTAGTGCCCAGTTGCTGTAAGAGAACCCCTAATCCACGACTCCGGAGCCCATTCTAGAGCTCCGGAGCGACCCTGTAGCTGATCTAATATTACATAGTAATATTGGGTCTTACTTCCATCATTCCAGGAGCACTCCATTACCACCCAACACACTTTCCTTGTTCAGACTCTGGTTACCAATGCAAGGACACGAAGACACTGTAGTATATAATGTAGATTATTCCCTCCAGGAGCCTTATCTAATTCTCTGAGGAATCTCCTGGAGGTAGGTTGTAACCATATTTCATAAATTATAATTAACTGAGGAATCTCCTAGAGTCTTCCACTCTGGTCACCCTTACAGTTGCCCTTACATGGTTCAAGCATAGAGATATGGAACACCAGGTGAATGGCTCTCATAGTGTTTGGAAGGCAGAGTGTAAAGGATTACAGACTAGGCTGAGCAATTATTTTATATGGTATGAGGTACTTTTTGGAGAGTTTCTTTGATAGACGAGTTGTGTAGAAGTACTGTGCTCTAACAAATACTGATTGTCCAACTTGGAAGTCCGGTGGTTGGCGTCGACAAGAGTTGGCCAAGGGTTGATATTGTTGTTATGCTTTGGTAATTTCCTCTTTGAGCATGTCTTGTAGTTTGTCAAGATTAATTATGAAGTCATAGACACAAAAGGAAGCTATATCTCATTCTGGATATACACTGAGGTTAAAATGGTATCCTTTGTTGGTAAAGAATAGAAAGACACTGGTGGTAACACTAAGAGTATTGTTGTAAGAGAACTCAGCCAGAGGTAACAGTTCAGACCAGTTGTTCTGTTGGTAGTTATAGTATATACAGAGATACTGTTCCAACATCTGGTTAGTCTGTTCTGCTTGACCATTTACCTCTGGATGGTAACTACTGGTAAAGTGAAGTCTCATATCTAGAGCAGTCCCTAGGGAGCAGAAGAAGTGAGAGACAAACTTGGAACTATGGTCAGACATAACATGAGATGGAACTCCATGTTTTGAAAAGACATAGACAATAAAAAGATGTGTTAATTCCACTGAAGTAATAGTGTCATGAGTGGGAATGAATATAGCTTGTTTTAATAGACAATCCACTATAACTAGGATAGTGTTGAAACCAGAGAAAGAAGGGAGTTTTTCAATGAAATCTATAGAAATTGAATCCCATAGGCATTTCAGAATAGGGAGTTGTTAGAGAGATCCATATGGTCTGTGGCACTGTGGTTTAGATCTCATATAGATAACACAAGACTTATAGAACTTCTGTATGTTATCGCAGATATTTAGCTAGGTATAGTGTCTCTGTACTAGTTCCAGTATCTTATTTTGGCCCAAATGTCCTGCTAGAACATAGTCGTGGTGATACTAGAGAACTTGGAGGCATAAGTTGGTGTTATCTGGAACATACATTCTATTGTTGAGTCTGAGGAAACCTGTATCATCTTTTAACCAACGTTCTTCTGGATGGAGTAAATAATCAGAGATAGAAGAGTCGAAGGAAAGTGCTGCCAGGATATTAGAGTAGAGTTGGTTTTGGTCTAATATTGTGGCTGTGCAAAGTGTTGGAGTGGTGAGAATAGTTGCTTGAAGAGATACTGCAATTTGTTTATAAGTAAAGACTAGGTGAAAATTATGAGAGTTCACTGAAGTATAGCCATTATTTCCCTCTTTTAGGTAGACATCCCATTGTCTAGTGAGTATGTCTGGTTTGGTGCCAAGACATCCAGAGCAGAAGCAAATTACAAGGTTGAATTGGGAAAGGTATTCTGACTATCTTGTTTGTTGGTACATTAGAAAAATATTCTGTTACAAACTTCATTCGACCATATCTCCATCAGTTCTTTGATGATTCTCACGGTCTCAACAGCACCCAAAAGCCCTTGAAAAGACCTTTTGATCATAACCAGTCACGTCTCAAAGCAATCAGTGATAGCTAAGATATTAGGCAGATCAACTAGTAACTACTGTAAGGGGATACCTCTAAACGACATGACAATACTCCAGAGCTACCCTAGCCTGTTTACTAGTGATACTTAAACACACTAGTTTAGCTCTGATCACAGAGACCCTGAATGCAGAACTAGTATATAGTGTAGAACATCCTTCCAGGAGCCTTATCCTAATCTCTGAGAATTCTCCTGGAGGTAAGTTGTATCATAACTACTTACTGTAATATTAACTGAGGATTCTCCTGGAGTCTTGTGCCCTAGTTGCCCTTACAGCAGATTAGGATCCTTGAAACGGAGCCTTGGACTATCCCAGTGGATAGCCATCCAATAGGTCGCCCTCCTCTGTCATACCCAGCCCTCCGGAAACTCCACTCCCCAGATGTCGTTGCCTCCGGACACCCCCCAAGGCGTAGCTGACACCTTAGGGTACCTGCAACATCATCTTCACGAGCTAACAGAGAGACAAAATGTTTCCAAAAGTAACATTAACTCCACTCTGGCAGCCCTGACCGTGCAGCTACAGCAGCTCACACAGTTAGTGGCTAACCCCCCTCCTTCGGCTGTACCAAACACACCTCCCCCACCTGTACCATCCCCTCCGGTGTCTCCACCCTCTACTCCGCCAGTCTAACGAACACGCCCCAAGCTCTCCTGCCCCCTGGACTTTCATGAAGAATGTCACAACGGCTGCACATTCCTGAGCTCCTGCTCTCTCTACATATGCCTAGCCCCGGAGCAGTTCCATGACGAACAGGAAAGGATTCTCTGGGCTCTCACATTCTTCAAAGGAGGTCGTGCCGCCAAGTGGTCCGAAAATGTATTCCATCAAGAAGTGGACACTGGCATTTTCCCCATCCAAACCTGGGGAGACTTTGAACAACAATTCTGGCTGCACTTCTTCCCTGCAAATGCAGAAGCAGACATGATCAATGCTTTGGAAGGAACTTCCTACCACCAAGGAAATTGGACGGTAGACGACTATTTGGACAGCTTCCAAGCCCTGGTTTCCGACACGGGTTATACAGATCCCCAGACACTGGTGGTGAAATTTTGACGGGGTCTCAGACTAGGTATCCAAAACCAGATTGCCACCATGCCCTATAGACGACCAGCTGACACCGACCCTGACACGTGGTATAGAGCAGCAAGGAGGATTGACCAGGTGCGCCTCGCAAACGAAGCCTTCCAGTCCGTGTCGCGCTCCGCCCCTTCCGCTTTGCTCAAAACTATCTCCACCCAACCCCACCATTGTCCGCAGCAAGATTACCCCTCGCTCCACCCCCTCTAGTCATTCCGAAGCCTCCGCTGACTGCTCTGTCTATGGGAGTCCCCATGGATATGGATGCCGCTAGGAAGGCAAGGTCCTTGCCTCCACGAGGATGCTACCGATCCCCTCATCTCCGCTCCACTCTGCAAACCCAAGTGGGAGAAGAGACTACCCAAACTCCTTTCGATCAGCGCTTTAGATGCGTGAGGGACTTCCCTACTCCTGCCAGTAGAAATCGGAACCACGGATATGAGCGAGCTACACTCCGTTGAAGTCCTCCTGGACTGCGGAGCAACCAGAAGCCTCATTGACAGGGATTTTGTCTGCTCAAAAGGGATGAACACCCGGACCCTCTCACATAACATCCTAGTCTTTAACGTCGATGGCTCCCCTAACGAGGCAGGACAAATCTCCGAGGTGGTGGATGTAGTTCTCTGCTACAAGACTCACTCTGAAAGGATGCTCTTGGCCGTCTCCAGACTCGGGAAACAGAATCTGATCCTAGGCTATGACTGGCTTAAAGACCACAACCCCAAAATCGACTGGGAAAAGGGAGAAGTCGAAATAACCCGCTATCCCCTCCGCTGTGAGGGAGGACGCACCCTACGGAAGGAACAGACTCGCCAGAAGAGGATCAAACTCCGAGCCCTCCAATCTTGTCATGACGGACCCACACCCCTGCTCCAAGAAGAGCTAGAGCCTGAGGAAGAGCCCCCGCAAACACACCACCCGAGTTGGGAGCTCGGAGACCAATTGTTCCTCACACGCCTCCTCCCAGAGCCCGACCAAGTTGACCTCTGAGCCATAACCACAACATCTCAGTGCCTTGCGGAAGGAGCCAGATGCAGCACAGAAACACAGGCCACTGCAACTCTGCTGCCCACCTATGTCGCAGAGTTCCGATCCATGTTCGCTAAGGAGGACTTTGACATACTGCCGGAGCACCGCAAATGGGATCATGCAATCGAGCTGACCCCTGGAGCAGAGCCCAAGTCGTCAAAGGTCTACCCCCTGTCTCCATTGGAACAGATGGAGTTGGATGCCTTCTTGGAAGAGAACCTTTGTACCGGACGAATCTGACCCTCGAAATCCTCTATTGCAGCCCCCATGTTCTTCATTAAGAAGAAGGATGGTTCGCTACGTCTGGTTCAAGACTACCGTGCACTAAACGCCATAGCTGTCAAGAACAGATATCCGCTCCCCCTCATCTCTGAACTCGTCTCTCAACTCCGTAGAGCCCGATACTTCACAAAACTGAACATCCGCTGGGGTTTCAATAATATATACATCAAGCCCAGAGATGAATGGAAAGCAGCCTTTCACACCAACCGTGGTCTCTTTGAATCCCTCGTAATGTTTTTCAGGATGACTAACAGCCCCGCCACTTTCCAAACTATGATGAACGACGTCTTTAGAACCGTCATAGCAGAAGAGATTGTTGTAGTGTACTTGGACGACATTTTGATCTTTACAAAGATGGAAGAGGAGCATGAACGAGCTATCTGGAGAGTCTTAGAGATACTGGCGGAACATAAATTATTCCTCCGTCCAGAGAAATGTGAATTCCACCAGAAGCAGATTGAATACCTGGGACTGGTCATCTCGGAGAACAAGGTTGTGATGGACCCTGTTAAGGTCGCCGGAGTCCGCAAGTGGCCTATCCCGGAGAACTGGACTGATGTACAAGCTTTCATAGGTTTCGTCAACTTCTACCCTTGCTTCATTCAAGACTTCTCGACCATAGCTCGACCCCTCTTCAACCTCATTCGCTCCGACCAGACCTGGAACTGGGGTACCAAGGAACAGGAAGCCTTTGAACGTCTCAAGATGGCAGTGACCACTGCTCCAATCCTAGCGTCACCCCAGGACTCGGAACCCTTCTGCATTGAGGCTAACAGTTCAGATTTCGCCTCCGGAGCCGTCCTCTCTCAGCAACTACCCGGAGAAGAAAAATGGCACCCAGTGGCTTTCTATAGCAAATCCCTATCTCCGGTGGAACGGAACTACGAGATCCATGACAAAGAGATGCTCGCTATCATCCGTACATTGAAAGAGTGGAGGCACTTTCTGGAAGGAGCTCGCCATCCGGTGGAAATCTGGACGGACCACAAGAACCTGGAGTACTTCATGACGGCTAAGAAACTCAACCGTCGCCAAGCCTAGTGGTCTCTGTACTTGGCTCGCTTCGACTTCAAGCTGGTTCATCACCCAGGATGCTCCATTGGGAAGCCAGACGCTCTATTGCAGAGACAAGACCATGGCAAAGGAGCCTCCGACAACAAAGATGTGGTCCTCCTACAACTGAAGCTCATAGCAGTCCAGGCCCTCGAAGGACTTCACCTGGAAGGACCGGAGCGAGACATGCTTAGAGAAATTCGTCAAGGGAACCAGAGAGGCAAGCAGGAAGAGCCCATAGCAAAGGCAGCAAGAGAACTCCGGCAAGCATCAAGTAAGATAGTCTGCTCTTGTCACAAACTTCATTCAGCCATATCTCTATCAATTCTCCATCGATTCTCACGGTCTCAATGGCAGCGGAAAGCCCTTGAGAAGACCTTTTGATCGGTACCAGTCACATCTCGAGGCAATCAGTAATGGCCGAGATATTAGGCAGATCAACTGGTAACCACCATGGTACCATTTATTAAATTGCCAATATCTCGGAAACCGCCATGATCTAAGCTTCGCTTTTAGGCATCAGAGAAGCCCTCTTCATACCGCTCAGAATGAGCCTAAAATTGTGCCGAGGCAATCAGTATCCGTGGAGATATGAAGGCCTCAATGTTTGCACATGGACTTCATTAATTACCCATAGATAGTCATCTGTCCTTTTCTTAGAACAAAGGACAGTCTCCATATGGTTAAGTTATCACTATTTTAAGTA
>Ga0153964_1000293_pt1 | contig 11008 bp, 13 predicted proteins | sample TSFL048MetaG_FD_104726 | JGI IMG/M metagenome (GOLD analysis project Ga0153964, IMG submission 104726) | Attine ant fungus gardens microbial communities from Florida, USA - TSFL048 MetaG | ecosystem: Host-associated > Fungi > Mycelium > Unclassified | place: USA: Florida, Withalacochee... | reverse complement strand
CACATAATGGGATTAAACTATAAATAGCATGGGAAACTTAAGTAAACTATACTATGTGACTAGGTCATGTGATTGTAGAATATTCCAGAAGGACATATGACCACAAGACTTTAGTACATAGACTATTTGGGAATTGTTTGAAACTTGTGCTAACATAAGAACTTGATACCCAACATTGGTCCTATATCTCACAGCCTTAACACTCTATCTTCTCACTTACTCTCTCATTGCCCTTGCTAGTAAGCACAGCACTCACAAGTATTTTGGATAGTAGGCCCTAGCTATAAAGAGAACTTCTCAGTCAGTTAGGGACTAAAAGAGAAGATACAGTACTAAGTTGTCATATGACAGAAAATAATAATTTAATAAAATAAATTTCTTTTATATTTTATTTATTACTAATTTTTACTCCTGAACTCCTGTTGTCTACTCCTATAGGATCATGATATAGACTAGTTACTTGTACTCCTCCTATTCTAGACTTAGTATAAGTACTCCATTAGTTACATCCTAGTTTCTTAGTTTGTAGATTAACATCTCTTACATGTTCTATTCTCACTCCTATCAATTTATATACTATTCCTCTCCTAAACTCCTGGCAACAATTTAGTTCTCCTGAAATATACAACCACACACAACAGCAGATCAAGACATAGTGCATGAGCTGAGGCCAAGGTTGTTTCCTAATTTTTGTTGTTAACTCCTCTTTACTCTAGAATAACTCTGTTCCAACCTGGGTTACTTCGTCCTTGTTCCACATGTACATGACATAAGTCCAAGTATCACAATCAAGTTCTGTTCTTGCTTTTGGACAATGCTTATAGATAAAACCTTTCTTATTATAAACCTTGTGCTAAAGGTCTTCTTGGACCTATATATGCAGAGAATTGGTAGTTACTTCTAAGAAAGCTACTTAGTATAGGGGTCCTCTTCTTAAAGGCAATTATTTATCATTTATTAGGACAGTAGTTAGTAGGACAATAGAAGTCTAGTTAGGAGAAGATTAAGTGCCCTAATAGACATAGCACTAGCTTTATTATTATTATCACTATTGCCATTACTATCCCTATTATCATCATCAACTATGTCTCAACAACAACAACAGTAACAGTAGTAGCAACCTCTAGTAAAGCAAATGTTGTGGTTATGTCTTTGAGGACATAATTCATCTTGTATTTACTTATATATGTCATAACTTGGCAAAATGACTAGGTCATTATTTATATTTCTTTTCTTTTTCTTTTGGACTTACTGTACAAGGATAAGTACAGAAAAGTCATTGCTTCTTACTCCAATACTACCATTTTGTATGGTAGTGCCCGAGAGTAACATAGCAAATATACATAGTTTTTACAAACCAATGAACCCAAACATCGAAAACACCAAAGTGAGACCAGACAACACTGCCCTTAGTATACAATGAGGCCATCCCCTGTTCCACATGAGCACTGAAAGCTCTCACAGCTCATTCCCCTCTCTTATGGATGATTTGCCACTATCAGATTGCAGCTACACTGAGTGAGTCACAGTACAAAACAATATGGACATAGTGGTAGACAACGCCCCTTCCACTACTAGCTCTTAGAGATACAACTTTGCCATGCCACCTTTGCAAACTCCACATGCTCCTTACAAGGGAGCGCCTAACGACCCCCCCTTACTGATAACTTCAACACGTCACTAAAACCCTCACTGCTTACAGTCATTCCCTATAGCACTAATATCCTGGCTAACCCTAACTTGTAGGACAGCAACTTCACAGCCACATCACTATTCGGCACTAATGAATTCTTGCAAAGGGACATTCACAATATAGCTTGCTCACTACAACATATAGCATGTTTCCTCAAACAGCAAAGTCTAGATGGATATAACAGCAACACCATCCCTCAGCTAGAACTCTTTGGCAAATCAGCTTGGGACTTTATTTCTGCAATCTTTGAGTTTGGTTGGGACCAGCTGCACTCATCTAAAAACACCTCCATTCATAACAATATATCTACTCACTTTGGAAATATCCAGATCCGTGACAAGGCCAAAAAGGACACTGTCTATCCTAAGACGTCAACAATCAAGAAAATTCCACCACCTATCCTACCCCGCCCCTCCAAGAAACAAATGGAGAGTTCAAAGAAATACTAGGAGACATGCTCGATCAAGGGTAAAAGCTCTTTGTCTCCTCCTATGTCATATGCCTAGTCCACCAATTCCGCAACTAGCATCCTTAAGATCAAAGAAGCTTTCCCAGCTCTACCAAACAAGAAAATCCTCAAAATACATAATGTGGCGTTCCCCAAACCAGATAACAAGGGACGAAAAGTACAATACACCACAAAGGGCCCATCCAGAAAACAGGCTATCATACTCACCTCTGACAAAATCAAGAACACCATCATGAGAAAAGCTAACACTCACATCTTCCAGATCAATATGCTATTAAAAAATATCAAATCAGCAACGAGAGCCGAGTTCATCCACCCTTGCCCTAGAGAGGTATCCATCAATACAAATAGTGTCCTAAACACAAGTGACCTTAATACTATAGAAAGATACCTTAAGTCGATCAATGGCACAGGCAATGATAAAATACTCACTCTCCAGCTCCCTCAATTCAAATCCTATCTGAAAATCACCAGTATTTCCTATATACAATCCAATGGCAACAAACTCACTGGTGATGACATTACAACCACCATAAAGCATCTAGAATTATTTGAACCTGAGAATCTTGCAGCAAAGCCCAGGATTATCAAGGCTTCTTTCAAATCCAACATGGCTATCATCTGGTTTAACATTTGGGATTCTCAAAATGGATCCAAAGCAAAGTTGCTGATAAACTATTCCTTCAACTTTAGCAGGTACATTGCTACTATTAGGGCTATCAACATGAACCCCAGAGTCTCTCAGTGTCATAACTGCTAGAAGTGAGGCCATTCCACATTCTCATGTCACACCCATGGCTCAAAATGTCAAAAGTGCAATGGACCTCATAAGTTAGAACACCATAGAGATTTAGTATAGTATTGCAAAGCCAATTCCAAGATTAACCCTCCTAGATTAGAAACTGCCAAGGGTAAACTATGCCCTTATACCTTCAAATGCATCAACTGCAAAGGCAAACACATGGTAGATAACAACAAGTGCCCCTTTTAGAAACACAGATTCAACTACGAGTGGCACTCAAAGAAAGCTCAAGAAGCCAGGGAAACCAGGGCTAACTCAACCCACCTAGCTGTAGGTAGTAACAAAGTATAATTAAGCACAACTTAAAAATCTTCTCATAGAATATTAGGAAAAACAAAGTCTTAACCGATATTATTTTGGAGACTTAAAAAAACTCAGCTAATGTTATTTTCATTCAGGAACCTCCTAGATTCCTTATATGACATACTCCCAGCCACTCTAACCCTATGGGAGACCCACTTTATGGTACCCCTAATCACCCAGAATGGACATTGTTCATCTGCCAGGACACAACATAAGAAAACTATACAAGAGTTGCCACTTATGTCAACAAATACCTTGCTAAGATGAAATTTGCTCTGTGATTGGATATTATCAACTACCATGACATCAATGTCCTGGCCTTCCACAATGATCAAGTTACTAATTATATAATATATACTCAGATAGCAGTCAAACTGCCCTTCAAGTCCTCTGGCAAAACATGATAAATATGGACAACACAATTAGCCTAATAGGAGACTTCAACATAAGGGATAGTGACTGGGACCCTAGTTTCAAACATCACTCTTCTCATACTAATGACCTCATTACTATCACAGACAGTTTAGGCCTCAAACTGTCTCCCTCCTCAAATCCTAGCCCTACCAGGTTTGCAGATAACCCACATGATACTAACTCTGTTATAGACCTCGTTTTTTTCCTCCCAGGCAACATAGGATTCAGTTGACACACACTTCACCCCAAAATCCATATACTATTTGACCATATCCCACTCATCATCAAAATTGGTATTGGAGAAATAAATACTAACATCAACATATGGTCTATTAAGAAGGATAGCGAAGAAGAGAAGAAGTTCATCACCTCACTAGTTTGAGGAGTACAAAGCCTCAACACATCAGCAATTAGAAGCAAAGCAAACCTCGAAACCTTAGTCTAACAATTGGTAGATATATTCAAAAATGCGTGGAGTACTCACTTCAAATAGAAATGTATCACAAAACACTCCAAAGAATGGTGGAATCAAGACTGCACTGACAGTCTCAATAGATACCATAAATCAAACGACCTTAAACACTAAAAGGAATTCAAGTCAGTGGTTCGTACAGTCAAGAGGAAGTTCTTTGATGACAAGATCTATGAAATTGCATCATCTAACAAGAGACCCTGGGACTTAATGAGCTAGGTCAAAAAAAAATTCTTGTCTGTTATCAAATCCATCTCATATGAAAATTGCCCATGTAACACCCTCTCTGATCTGTGAAACACATTACACAAATCTTATAACTTGGCGGAAAATAAACTAGTAAACACTAGGTTTCTCAATGAACTCCCTCAAGTAGATGGCATTGATTGGCCCCTATTCTCCAACCAAGAATTTATGGATGCAATAGCTAAGTGCTCATCATCCTCTACTCCAGGACCAGACCACATATTATAGAGGCATCTCAAAGCCTTGATTTCACACAACACATGCCTTGAGAGATTAGTGCACATTGCTAACACTTGCATTATATTAGAGTACTGGCTCTCCCACTTCAAATCTGCCAACACCATTGTCACTCCCAAACCAAATAAGACATTGCATAATACACCAAGCTTATTCCAATCCATTGTACTTCTCAACACAACTGGCAAGCTAGTTGAGAAAGTTATCAGCAACAGACTATAGTTTCATATAATAGCCAATGGCTTCTTGGACCCTAACCAACTAGGAGGCATCAGACAAAGATCCACTACCAATGTAGGAATACCTTACTCACCTCATTTATGCAGGGTGGCTTAGACAGTGTCATACTAGTGTTATAGCATTTGATATTGCCCAGTTCTTCCCCTCTCTTAATCACGAGTTCCTCTTTGTCTACCTAAAGAAAACTGGACTTAACACTAATATTGTAGGCTTCTTCAACAGCTACTATTCCAATTGATCCACCACATACACCTAGAACAATTTTTCATTGCCAGCATTCACTACCAATGTTATAGTAGGCCAAGGCATAGCTCTTTTCCCTATCCTTTCTGCTCTTTACCTTGCCCCAATCATTAAAACATTCAAAAAAAGAATAAAATATCTAAAAGAAAATATTCTAACTAATATTCTTTCTTTCATGGATAATGGTCTTTTAATTTCTCAGGAGAAAAGCTATTCATTATCTTCTTTCTTTCTTCTCTATAGCTACAATATTATGTCCAAAATCCTCATCAATACTGGCCTCATTATGGAGCATAGCAAAACCGAGCTCTTTCACTTTATGAGGGCTCGACACCCTTCTAATCCCTCTATTGACCTATCATTGATAGGGGGCTCTGTTATCTTCCTCAAACCTATCTGGCGATATCTAGGTTTTTACTTTGACCACAGACTCAACTTCAACTATCATACACACTTCTATACCACAAAATGTCTTTTTACCTTCAGTGCTATAAAGATGCTAGGAAACTCTTCAAGGGACCTCCTCCCTATCCAAAAACGCTTACTATATAGGACCTGCATCCTGTCCATCACTCTATATAGATTCCAGCTTTGGTTCTTCAAGGGCACCTCTATTGTCAAAAACATCACTAAATTAAAGAAAATGCAGTGAAGAGCAGTTCTCTAGATTACAGGCACCTTCCGAACTTTCCCATCTAAAGGCATTGAAGCTATTGCAGACCTCATCCTCATCACTCTACACCTCTATAAACTAAATGGCAGGCACCACCTATACTACGCCTCCATTCCTCCTTTGCATGCTATTAACTCTTTACTAGACTCTCAGCATGCTAAGAATCAAATCTCCCATAAAACTGCAACTTCCAAACTCACTATGAAACAACAAGCCAATCTCAAGAGCCCTATCAAGGATGTCAATGAGCATCTCAATAGCATTAGAAGCTACTTCAACTCTCTCTATCCTCTCTTTTCCCTTGGTTCTCAGATAGTCAATCATTTCTTTAGTAGATTTAGTTTTCACTCTTCCTCTTCTTCTTCTGATGAGGACCTTCATCAACATCTCCAAAGTCTCAATCTCACCTTCATGTCATCTCAAGTAAACTATAACAGTGTAGCTATCATCGCAGATGGAGGCATAAAAAAATCTCATGTTGCTACAGCAGCGGTATATATTTGGGCCGATAACTCTGTCATTAAACAGTTATAAGTCCACTCCATAAATGTTATACCTATTGAAGTGAAACTCATGGTCATTTGTACTGGCCTTATCCCAGCAATAGAAATGAACAACATCCATGATATTACTGTCATCACCAACTCCATCACTGTAGCAAGAAAAATCCTAAAGTCCAAAGTCGACCCCCTTTAGAACATGTTCATCCCCTTAACCACTGCAGTCAAAACCTTCCTTAGCAAAGATGGCATTAACAAAATTCACTTCTGGTACTGCCCTAGCAAAGCCAAATACAAGTGCGTTGACAACCAAGTCAAAGCAAGTACATGTACTCCCATATTCCCTAGCAAGAAGTCATATCTATTTAGCAAAAAGAAAGAATGTGACAGCACCCTTTGCAAATGGCAAACGTCTTTTGCCAGTAGCCTCAAAAAAGGTCACTACTTCCTGAACTTCGAAGACAAAAAGAAAAGAGTTATCAAACCAACTTATGCTAAGAAGAGCTCGTGGCTTCCTGTCATAGACTTCACCAACTCACTATGTACTTACTTCACCCACATGACTACTGGTCATGCCTCCATTAGAGAATACAGACAGAGATTCTTCCCTCATCTTTCTACCAGCTGCCCTTGTAGCGAAGCTGAGGTTCAAACCTGAGAACACATTGTTATGAAATGCAATAGGCATGACCCCTCTACGCAACTATGTAACATCATCATCAACAGCTTTGTTCACTTTCTTGTGGATAACCCTAAAGTATTCAGTTTTGATAATGGATAAGGTTCTATTGTAGTGTAGCTCCTTGGAGCAAAAGCATAGCCTCCGTCACCTAGTCTTTTTCACTTCTTCTCCACTTCTATATTTTTTCTGTTTTCTCCCTTCTTTTCTCTTTATATAGTCTCTTCTCTTATTTAAGTAGGTACTATATACTTACCATGGTCTACCTCTGTGCTCTATATAATAAATTGCTAATTTTTTTTAAAAAAAAAGTACAGGAAAGTGTCACATGACAAATGTCACATGTCAGGATATCACAAGGTCATGTCACATGATGGGTTACATGATGAGTATGGGAAAGTAATACACAGACCATGTAATAGTTGTATAAGTAGTGTACAGAATCTAATGGAAACTCTATTGAGTTTTCTTTGTCAACTCAGACTTAGAGGGTAATTAAGTTGTCTCAGGCTAAGTCACTACACTAGAACTCAATTTTCTTCTAAAGCACTGTCTGTCTTGGACCTTGCTCATACTTATTCTTATTTCTCATCAACCCTTGACTGGTAGTCATCATAATCACTAGTCATTTCTATACATAGCTAGGCCCTTGGCTTAAGGGGACTTTGCAGTCAATTAAGGACTATAGGTAGAGGCACAGTACCAAGCTCAGGTATTGTGTCTGAGACCTGATCTTGCCATTGAGTGGTGTTGATTAGATTACTGTTCTTAGTATAAACCTTGTGCTGGGGTCTATTGTGACTTGTACATGTAGAGAAGTGATGGTTACTCTCTAAGAGGCTGTCTAGATTAGGGATCCCATTTGTTGGGTGATAGTTTAATACTATTATTAAGGCAGTAGTTAGTAGGATAGTAGAATTCTGGCTGGGTAAAGATCTTGCACCCTAAAGAAAGTAAACTTAGTGACAACGAGATTACAGTTGTTCACTGAGGTGAAAATTTATGGTGGCTGTAAATAAAGGTCCTTGGCATGAGTGGCATATAAAAACTATATAGTAGAGGAAGTTAAACTATATAGTTGAGTTAACAATGGAATGAAGAGACGGAAATATAGAGGAAAGTAAAAATAGAGATTGCCATGATACCATAGTATAGCGTCACCTGAAGCCCCTTCAATACTTCCCCTGCTTTGGTGTACGCTCCATAATGCTAATCACAAATGCCTATTCCAACACAACAATGAACCACTGCCTCCTTAGCAAGTGGCTTTGTCAATATATCTGCTAAGTTTTCTGATGATAAGACATAGTTGAACTTAACAGATTGCATGACCACTTTCTCCTTCACAAAATGATGTTTCATGTCGATGTGTTTTGTGCGTCGATGATTTTTATCATTTTGAGTATTAGCAATTACTCCTGTATTATCACCAAAGATACATATTGGTGTTTGTTGTGGCATGCAGATTTCCTCCATAAATTTAGTCAACCAGAGTACCTGCTGAGTAGCTCATGTAAATGCCATGTACTCTGCTTTAATGGTTGAGAGAGCGACGGTCTCTTGACGCTTACTTGTCCATGAGACTAATCTGCCACCTACAAAAAACATGTGGCCTTCCGTTGACTTCCATCCATCAACATCTCCAGCATAATCTGAATTAATGTATCCAAATGGGTGAAGGCTGGAGTTGCGAAAGTATGTAATACCATAATCCAATGTTCTCTTTACATATGAAAGAGCATGTTTCAGCGCATTCCAATGTGCTTGCCCGGGGTTATGAGCAAAGTGTGATAATAGATTGACTATGTAAGACAAGTCTAGGCAAGTGGTCACTTGTAACCACATTAATGAGCCAAGAGCTTCGTGGTATGGTACTCCTTTCATTTCATCTGCTTCATCTTGGGTTTCTGGTGAATTCTTAATTGACAACGTTATTCCAGGTGGTAGTGAAGTGCTGCGAGATTTTGCTTCTGCCATGCTAAAGCGTTCAAGTACATGCTCAGAGTATATGCATTGTGATAACTTGATGCTCCCATCATCTGTCCTTTCTATCTTCATACCCAGAATGTACTTCGCCTCCCCAAGGTCTTTAATCTCATAACTACTCCTCAGCTCTTCCTTTGCTTTAACTTCCCCAGCTAGTGTTGTTGATGCTCCCAAAATGTCATCTGTCCAAGTTGTTGTCAGCATAAGTTCTCCATTAACGACTTTTGATCGAACCTGTGAGTCTGCCTTTGAGGTGTAGTACCCATGTTCAGTATATGTGCAATCAAGAGTTATAGCCCAGTCATGTGCTCCCTGCATCGTTCCATACAGGGTTTTGAGGAGTAACCATACTTTATCTCCCCCTTCATCAAAACCTGGTGGCTGCTCCATGTAAATTTCGAAGGTGTTCTCACTGTTCAGAAAAGCTGATACAAAGTCGACCTGCCAAAGCCTGAGACCAAGCGAAGCAGCAATCGCACATACCAGTCGTACAGACTCCAACCTCATGACAGAAGTGTAAGTCTCATCATAGTCTTCCCCTAGTATCTGTATAAAACCTTTCACCACCAGTCATGCTTTCCTTGCTACTATATGACCTTCGTCGTTGTATTTATTAGCATATACCCATTTTGACTTCACCACATTTTTCCCTACAGGTCGAGGCACAGTGCAGAAAACCTCTTTCTCTTTCATAACGGCCAATTCCTTCAACATAGGTTTTATTCATAAGTTAGGTCGCTTCATTGCTTGGTTAAAAGTAGTCGGAATTGTGTTATTATCGTAGGTTGTAGTGTTAACCATGCTCGTAGTTGGTCTAGACAAGTACTTGAGGCTCTCTTTCATTTTTGGCGAAGGTCTAATCTCCCTCCTGGATCTCCGAATGGCAATAGGTTCGTGTTCCCCTGGCATAATAGTATCAGACACCTCATTATCAGGACTATTCAGAACGGTTTGAGGAGTAATTGGACCAGGTTTTGGAGCAAGTGTTGGAGAATTAGTAGAAATTGGTGGTGGTATCGGTTGTGTGAATATGGGTGGCATGGGGTGAAGTTGAGTGGTCTGTTTAGGTCTGGGAACAATAACCATAGGGTGTGGATTCAATGGAATTTCAGTGTCAGGGAAGGAGACAATGGGGTCAGTGCTGTAGTGAGGCCGTGACTCCTCAAATATAACATCCCTGGATTTGAAAACGGCACCTGTAGTACAATCCAACAGTTTGTAGCCAGACCTATCATAGTATCCAATCATAGTCAATTTTACTGAGCAAGGTGCCAATTTAGATGGACTAACTTCGGGCGGAATATGAGCATATGCTGTTGAACCAAATGGTCGCAAATGAGATATGTCTTGATGTTGTCCTGACCAGACAGTAGCAGGTATAATAGAAGGAGATCGAGAAGCAGGGATGAAGTTCCGTGTGTAGGCGGCTGTATTTACGGCGTCTGCCCAGAACTTCTGGAGCAACCCAGAGTCTACTAGCATAGTATATGCCATATCAAGTAGGGTTTGCATAGATCTCTCAGCTTTCCCATTTTGTTGGTGAGCATAGGAAGTAGTGAAGTCAAGCACAATGCCGGCTTCTTTTGCATATTGGTTCCATGAGGTGTTGGCCCACTCTCTTCCCATGTCAACTCGAACACATTTCAGCTTCCTCCCTGTTTGTCGTTCAGCCTGGCAATGGAAATCCTTGAAAGCTCCTAACATTACATCCGTGGACTTTGAAGATAAGAAATATACAGTCCTATATGATGTAGCGCCATCAACTATCAACATGAAGTATTTCGAGCCACCAGCCGACAGTGTGGATGCAGTGTTATGCCGTACAAACATTTAGGCAAAATAAGTGACATTTTACACCTTAATAATGAGAATAACCAGCTCAAGAGATGAGCTCGGCCCCCCAAAGATGTTCCTTTAGATGCCTAGTCGTGGACTTGAGCATCTTGCTTGAGTAGCAGAGTAGCGGCTGTGACCACCGCTACATATGCCTCATGGAGATTATCCAGAGAATTTCATAACAGATTTATAACAGAACTCCCCTCTAGAGTGCT
>Ga0153964_1000290_pt1 | contig 11040 bp, 12 predicted proteins | sample TSFL048MetaG_FD_104726 | JGI IMG/M metagenome (GOLD analysis project Ga0153964, IMG submission 104726) | Attine ant fungus gardens microbial communities from Florida, USA - TSFL048 MetaG | ecosystem: Host-associated > Fungi > Mycelium > Unclassified | place: USA: Florida, Withalacochee... | reverse complement strand
CATTGGGAAAATGGATAGGAAGACATTGGACTGCTGGTGACTCTCCATGCATATTGAATTCAAAGATCTTCTAGCAAGCTTCTGTTGGACCAATAAACCAACCATCCAAATGAGCCTTGATTTTATCCTGCATCCCACCACTAATCTCTATAGTTGCTCTATCAGGACCCTTGTAAATGTACTTGCTCAGATACTTGACAGTTTCCAATCTAGCAGAGATCTCAACATTGAGATGACAGTCAAAGAGAAGAAGAAGTTGAGAACAGTAAGGGACCACATATTGATTGGTGAATCTAGCCTCATTGTATTCAAAAACCAAGCCATTGTCAGGCCTAGCATAAAGTGGATAGCTTTCCTTAGCCCAATCTGTTCTCTCTCTAAAGTCTTTGGGAAAATGTTTACTATATTTTCCATTGACCATATACTTGGCTTGGGGATTGTCAATACTACATGGACCATGTAGCATATACTTGGTGACTTTTGCATAGAGAAGTGGCTGTAGTTGAGGGTCAGGAAGTTGAGCTAAGATCATGAAGTTTATGTAATGAGAGTCTTGAATGTAATGTTGAGGATGAAGGAAAATGAGCAAGTAGATATGGGGAAGATCTCTCTTCTGGAACTTAATGGTATGGATATGAGCTACAGTAGTACCAAAGAAGCCATTATCAATGAGCTTGAGGAGTATTTTCTTCTTCTGCTCAAAGACCCGTGATACAATGTCAGGACAATCAGTAGCTGTCTGGTCAGAAAAGAGACTATGGATGATTTCTGGCCACTTGGGATTAGCAGTCATGGTAAGAAAGAGATCTGGTTTGTGGAAGTGCCTACAAATGGCCATAGTATCCTGGAACAGCTGGGTCATAAACCTAGGACTTCCTACATGAGAAGAAGGAAGAATGAGTTTGCATTCCAAAGGCCCAATATCTTCTCCATCATGCCTATTATGCACAGCAGCATTCTGAAGTCCCTGGTAGAGCTCAGATCTAAGAGTATGTTGATATGTCCTAGCCCAGTTAAGTTTCCTCTGCTCACAATTTGCCTATGCATCAACCACAAACTGCTGGAACAGCTTTCCATCATAGAAGAGAGGTGGCTGAGGACCATCTCTAACATGAAGACAATAGACATAGTAGCATGTATTAGACACCACCTGTGAGCAAGCATGTTCCTCTCCATCTCTTTGCCTTGTATTTTTCCCTTGTTCTTTAAGTTGAGCACCACAGATTGGAATTCTTGGATGCCACCTATTTTTTCCTTTTGGAAACAACAGAACATAATGAAAAGCAAAATATGAAGGACTGTTCTGGCTGATCTATTCAAGTTGTCCTCCTCTAGCCTGTAATACCACATCTCTATTATCTAATGCATGATATACCCCATCCTCAGGAATAATAAATACAATTTCTTCAGTAGTAGGCAGATTATGAGTTCTTTGATCCTGTTGTAAATTCATATGTAGCCTAATTGTGATCTCCTCTTGCTTCTTGATTGGCTTTTCCCTAATGAGTTCATAGACATAACAATAATGACCAATATATGGATGGTTATCCAAGAGCATTTTTTGAAGATCATCTATCACTACAGGATCTAGGTTATTATTGTTGGCCCTTCTGACATTGAGCTGCTCTGCTGTATCAAGAATATAGATTTGCACATACATTAGAGTTTGATCACCATGAGAAAAAAGAGCACCAGTGAGATGAAGCTCTCCCTGGATTTTAAAACAATAGGAACCTAATTGCCTAGTGACTAAGTTGTCAATTTTGACTTCTACTGAAGTCATAGCAAATGCTGCATTATATTACTGGATATTGTTGTGAAATTCTCTTGAGAGATAATCATCTCCAGTCAAGTAGTTATGAAGAATTCCAGTGAGTGGTTGAAGGGAAGGTAGTTGGATTTGTCCTTGTAGATAGCACATGCCAAACTTTGGATAATTGACCCTTGAGAAAGTGAGCTTTTTATAGTCAAAGTAAAGAGCATGACAGTGAGGACAGATAACAGTCAACATGCCCAAGTTGAGATAGTGAATATTGTTCTCTAGGAATGGCTGTCCAGCTGGTGGATGAGGTATAGGCTGAAGAACAGGTGGTGGGATATCATCTGAAACAATGGCATCTTGAATCTAGTTCAACTGTTAACAATATAGAATTTTGGTATTCAAAAATTATCATACCTGAACTACATCATCTTGCACATCTAACTCTTGAATATTTCCTTCCTCAACATCCTGTTAAACTTAATCAATATTCATCTATAGACAATAAGTGAAATATGTTACTCACAACTCTCAGGATATTTTCTTGCATATTTCTATCCACATTTAGATCACCAATATCTCCTCTATTCTGCTATTCTTCATAATCAAGTACATTTGCATCCTCATTTCTCCATTCCTCTATTATTTGATTGATTTAAACTACATGAGCAGGTTCAACTCTTCTTGCTGCTTATACTGCTTCTAGCTGTTCCATTACTCTCTGTTGCTATAACTGTCTCTCTTTCACCTGTCTTTGTCTTTCTGCCTCTACTCTTGTGATTTGCAAATGATCAAGAAGTTGATTTTGTTGAGCAAGTTGACATTAGCATAAGTCAAGTATAACATCATCAGGGTTTTGTGAAACATATACAGAAGTTAAGTGGAATTTAGTTCTTCTTCCTCCTCTTCCTTTATTCAAGACAAGAGCAGCAGGTTGTTGATCTCTCTGTGCTTGTTCCTCAGCTCTCCTAGCTTGGTATCCTTCTTCAACAGCATCCATATCTCACAATTGTCTTACTGTTCACTTATAGCTATTCTAAGAAAAAAGGTATACTATTGCCTCTAAGAAGGAGACCTCTACTCTAGATTCCTCTCTTAATGAGCAGTTGTCAATCCTGTATGTATACAGATCACAACGGACCCCTAGCACCAGGTTTATAATAGAAGAGTGTACAGGTATACTACCACAGTATTACTTAAAGAAAGAGTTCTTCTGGGAGAGGAGACCTAAGCTTAGTCACACACTTCAAGCTCTACACCACAGTTGTAGAGTACTGTCCCCTTTACACCTAGGGCCCAGTTTCTAGTCAAGGTATAGAGAGAGTAGAAAGGTATAAGAGAGCAAAGAGGAGAGTGGGAAAGGGTAGAGAATAGTAATTATGATTTGAGAGAGTGAACTCAATGATGAGCTAGTATTGTTTGTACATGTTATATTCCTCTTACATATGCATTTGGATTGAATTATGAAAAGAAGAGAGTTGTGATGGTTAAATATTTTGTCAAAAATTGTTTAAATAAGAATAAAAAAGAGAGAGTCAATCACCAATTTCCTTAAAACAAGGTTTTTATCTGGGCCTCTGGCCCTTCTTGAACCCTTTACTAATTCTGTATTATTAAGTTTGTGTTGAAGTTAGTCTGCTACGCTCTCTTCCTACATTGGTCTGTGTAACAGTAAGTAGTGTTGTCTATCAGGCCACTTTGCTCTCTTCCAACAATGGTCTGTGCAGCTGCAGATTATAAGAAAGCTAAACTCCAAGCTGGAATAAAGCCAATTGCTCTTTGTTCAGCAATTGACAAAGAGAACTCGATAGAGTTCCCATTAGATTTTCTACACTACTACATAGTCTATGCACTACCTTTCCATGCCTATCATGTGACATTCATGTGATGTGATGTGACATTGTGACATAACACTTTCCCACACTCCCTTCTATGTAGTAAGTCCAAGATAAAATAAAAGAAAAAGAAAAGAAATATAAATAATAACTTAGCCATTTTGCCAAGTCATGATATCACTCCCCTCTTAAGTTTCCTCATCCTGAGGATTTTTCTATAACTCGTAGTATGGGTCTATCATGTTGCCCATCTCATTATCATCTTTTTCTGTCTATTCTTTAACTCCTGAACTTTCTTTCTTAATTTCTTCTTCCTTTGCGATTGTTTCTATTTCCTCTGATTGCTTTCCTTTCTATCATCTCCAATTCCTTTCCAGTCTTCCCCAATATTCTTGATTGTACCTTTTATTTGACCATCCAAACAGTTTTCTTGCCATAAATCTTCCTGGCAATTCTCTCCTTTTAAATATTCCTTCCTTACATTCTTGTCTTGTTACATTTTCCATGTCTCGTTGATATTCCTTTTTGAACTCTTCAATTGCTTCCTTTGTATTCTTCAAGTTCTTTCTTCCTTCCCATGTATCTGACTCTGCTGTAAATCCTTTTCAGCACACCAAGTATTTATCCTTTCCTCTAACCCATTGCTTATTCAGAATTCTCTCCACCTCCTATTCTTCTTTCTCTTCAATTATTACTGGAGCTGGTTGCTCCTTCTTCTGCCCTTCTACTTGCCCTACATATTTATGTATCCTACTAACATTTACTACTGGATGTATCTTTACTGTACTAGGTAGTTCTAATTCTATTGTGTTTGATAATATAATTTTCTTAGTCTTGTAAGGGTCTACAAATCTCTCTGTTAACTTTTCTGTTCTTCTTCCAACCATCTGGTATTTCAAGTCCTTAGTACTCAACATCACTAAGTCTCCTATTTTATAGTCATCTACCTCTGCTCTTCTTTTATCTGCATATCTTTTTATCTCTTTCTGTGTTTTTTCTAGTGTCGCTTTTACTTCCTCTTGTATTTCTTACATTTTTTCAATGAATTTCTTTACCCCCTCATACTTCCTCTTCTTTCTTCTTTTGAACCCTATTCTGGAATCTTGTCCATAATTTGCCTTAAAAGGTGATGTCCTAGTACTTGAGTGTGCTTTGTTATTATATGCAAACTCTGTAGTTCCTAACCATTTTGGCCACTGCTCTTGCCTATGATCAATGAACATTCTTAAGTACTGTTCTAACTCCTGATTTACCCTCTCTGTTTGTCCATCTGTCTGAGGGTGGAATGCCATCGACAATTTACTCTGAATCCCTAACATCTCGTTTAGCTCTCGTATTAATTCTGCCACAAATTGTGGTCTCCTGTCTGATATGATACTCTCAGGCAGACTATGTAATTTTCACACATTATCTCTAAACAACCATGCTAGCCCCTCTACTAATGTTTTCTCCATAGTAGGTATAAAATGCACTATTTTTGTTAACCTATCAACTACTACTAAGATCAAATTATATCCCTGAGCTAAAGGCAGCTTAGTGATAAAGTCTGCCAATATATGTATCTAAGGTTTTTCCAGAATTGAGTTAGGCATTAATTTGCTAGCTGGTTGCTCTGTGTGATTTTTATTTCACTGGCAGGCATCGCATTCCTCTACATACTACTTCATTTCTTTCATAACCCTTGGCCACTAAGAATTTCTAGTGACCAATTCCACTGTTTTCCATTGCCCCTATGCCCTCCTATCAGCATATCATAATGTAGCCTAATTATCTCTGCTCTAAGCTTGTTATCTTTTGGTACATAAACTTTTTTTTCTTTGTACATTATACCATCGACTTCTCTTTACTTCTTGCCTCTTAATATCTTTACTCCTGCTCGTTTCATTTCTTCCACAACTTTTATTACTTCATTATTCTTTATTTTTGACTTTTGAACCTCCTTTAGTAGATCTATCCCGTCTACTATTATTTTTACTGCCTCTGTTCTTCTTACTTCTATCCATTCTGGTTTTACCAACATCTTATCTTCATTATCTTTTTCTACTCCTACCTTCCAGTCTGGTCTTCTGCTTAGGCTATCTGTCTTCCCTATCTTGCTTCCAGGGACATATTTTAGTGTAAAGTCAAATCTTGACAGGTATAAAGCCCATTTTACTTGTTTTCAATTTAACTTTTGTACTTTTATGAAGTATTCAAGGTTTTTATGATCTGTCCAAATCTTGAATTTAATTACTGTCCCTTCTAGGAAGTGTCTCCACTCTTCTAGGCATCTGATTATAGCTAATATCTCTTTGTTGTATATCTCATAGTTGCGTTTTGTATCACTTAGAGATTTTGAAATGAAAGCCACTGGTTTTCACATGTTGTCAGAGTACTTCATAGATAGTACTCCTCCAGTTGCATAGTTCAAGGCATCAGCCTCTACCCTAAACTCCTTATCTAGAGCTGGGGCTGCTAGTACTGGTTTTGTTGTGAAAACTCCTTTCAACTTGTTAAATGCTTTCTGCTGCTCCTGCCCCCACTACCACTTCATATCTTTCCTAGTGAGCATATTCATTGGCCTGGCCACTCAAGCAAAGTCTTTGATAAACCTCCTGTAATAGTTTGCAAGGCCTAAAAATTTCCTAACATTTTTTACATTTTTTGGCTCTGGCCAACTCAATACTCCATTCACCTTCTCCATTTCCATTTCCATTCCATTAGGTCCTATAACCATTCCTAAGAACCTTATCTTCCTCACTTTCCATACACATTTCTCTGGTTTGACGTACAAGTTATTTTTCTCTAACCTCTTCAATACTTCTTCTACTATTTCATTGTGTTTCTCCTCAGTTTCTGTTTCTACCAACACATTATCTACAAATGCAGCGACCTTTCCTTCATTGATCAGGTCCCTCAGAATTTCATTCATCATCGCCTGGAATGTGACTAGCAAGTTTGTCATTCCAAAAAACATTACTGTTAGCTCAAAGGAGCCCACATGTGTTGTAAATGCTCTCTTTCACTTATTCCCTTCTTTGATTCTTACATTATTGAACCCCTATCTTAGATCTATTTTTGTGAATACTTTCTTGCTACCCATGTTGTTTATCAAGTCTGTAATTAATGGTAGCGGATAGTTGTTCTTCACTGTCTAGTCATTCAGATTGCAGTAGTCTATAACCATCCTCTTACTTCCATCCTTTTTCCCTATGAAGAACACTGGCGATGTTTGAGGGGATTTTGACAGTCTAATATATCCTTTCCTCAGTTGGTCTTCCACAAAATTCTGAACTTCCTCCCTCTTATTTTTGGATAGAGGATAAATTCTTCCTTTTTATGGCTTAAATGTCTCTTTGAAATCTATAGCGTGATCCCAAACTTTCCTTGTTGGCATCCTTTCTGACTCTACTTTTCCAAATACCTTTCTTCACTTTAGAAACTTTCTTGGAATCGTTTTCTCAATTTTCCTGTGGTCCTTCTCGATTTCCTCTTCTTTTCCCCAATCCTCTTTCTCATCTATCACCTATCTGACGATTTTCTCTTCTTCTAGGGTTACTACTCTTTTTTCTCTTTTTTTCTTGTCTTTCTCTTTTATTTTTACTCTGCTACACAGGGGTGGGCATCTCATCATTTTGATCTCTCCTGTCTCCCAATTTATCTCTGGGTTATGTGCTGCTAACCACGGCATTCCCAAGATTATTTTTGTTTTTCCTAGGTCACATATATCTATTCTTATTCTTTCTATATGACCTTTGTAATAGACATTCGCTTCTACCTGGTGGATAATTGCTCTTCCACTATTGTTTGTTCCATCCACGTTTTTGACTATTATTGGTCTTTCCAACTTTTGTAGCTTGAACCCATGCCTAGCTGCTATCCTTTTGTCCATAAACATCCCTGTGGCACCACTATTCAAGAGTGCTTTTATGGTTACACCTTCATGTGTATTCAATTTCTCTACTCCCACATTTAACTATACTTCTCTTAGTATTTTGAAGGTTCTCCTGACCTCCATTTGACTACCCCCCTCTTTAGCTACACTTTTCCCTCTGTGGGGCGTGCCGCTTTCTTCTCCTCCTTCTTTTGGCATCTACACTATCTCTGTCTACTCTTGATCACCCCCTGTCTCCTATTCTTTTCCATATGACATCCCTTCTCTTCATACCTTTCACACTACACATACATCACTATTGCTTTCTTCATGCACTACCCTAACTCTAGTAGGTATGCTTCCTCTGGCACTCCTTTGTCACAATGTTCCTCTGCTCTTCTCCTCAATTCTTTTACCAAACTCCTCTTCTATTCTTGCTGTACTTCTTGTGGCTTGGCCACATGCACTGCCTTCTTCTCTTTTACCTTCCTTAACTTTCTTTTCTGTGCTTCTCCCCTCACAGGGCGTGCTGGTCTCTTCTTTTGCTGTGTCTTTTGTGGCCTTGTCACACGTGCTGCTTTCTCCTTTCTCACCCACAATAGACACTCTTTGCATTTGTACCTCTTTTTCCCACACTTGAAACACTCAACCTTTACTACTTCTATTCTCCTTATCGTCCTCTCTTCTACTCCACACTGTATTATTCTACTTCTCAATACTTCAAATTTATTTTAGGGAACCACTGTTCTCTTTCCTTTCTCTTTCTGCTTCTTGCAATTTTGGGCCAGGTGCCTGAACCCCTTACAGCTCTAACATTCTTTTTTTCTTTTTTCTTCTAGCCTTGCCCTTAATAAAGCAAGAGTGTGCTTTTCTTTGAGCAAGTTGCTCATGAAAGAGTTATATTGTTGTAAAGACATTATGTTACGTCTCCACAGTAGTACAGAATTAATGTTGAGTCTTGCTAGTTACAACTACATCTACTAGGGTACAAGATCTTTACCTAGCCAAATGCCTACTGCCCTAATAGTACTTTGTCTATCACCCAACAGATGGGATCCCTAATCTAGACAGTCCTCTAGAGGTAACTGTCACTCTTCTGCATATACCAACTCACAATGGAGTCACAGCACGAAGTTTATACTAAGAAAAGGTACAAGTATGCTATTAAACACTGCTCATTTGTAAGGTCAGGTCTTAGAAATAATACCCGAGTTTGGTACCACTCTTCCATCCACTGTCCCTAACTGACAGTGAAGTCCCCTTAAGCCAAGGGCCTGGCTATATATGGAGGTAGTTACTGATCGTGATAATTAGCAATTGAGGGTTGATTTGTGATGAGATAAGAGAGTGAGCAGAGTCCAAGGTAGATGGTGCTCTGAAGTAAATTGAGTTCTAGTGTAAGAAAGCTAAACTCCAAGCCAGAATAAAGCCAACTGTTCTTTGTTCAGCGATTGACAAAGAGAACTCAATAGAGTTCTCGTTAGATTTTCTATACTACTTATATAACTACTACATAGTCTGTGCACTACCTTCCCACACCTATCATGTGACATTCATGTGATGTGACATTGTGATCTCCTGTCATGTGACTGTGACATTGAAAGAGGCAAAAGGGAATTTGGCTGTGACTAGCAAGTAGAAAGGAGCAGTGATAGTTCCCAATTGTGTGCTAAAGAGGTCATGGGGAGGAAAAGGAAGTGGGAGTATTAGAAAAAAATTAAAATGTGAAGCGCAGCTTATCTGTAATATAAAAATAGATGAAATGATCGGGAGCTTGATCTAGATCTATCTCGCATAGTATCCCTAAGGTATCCATCTTTACACACCATAACAAGCTCACTAGTAGAATAGTCAGTAAACCACTTATGGGCCTTACCACACTTAATTAAGCCCTTATCCGCACCCCCACACCAAACCTTATGGGTGTGATATAATCTGAGTCAATGATTAGCCAGGCTTTTCAGGTCTGCTACTCCATAGAAGGTTGTCTGAGCGACTACTGCGTCTTGTCTCATAAAAGAGTAGGGTATATGATAGGAAACATTCACTAACTCAACCTCTCACCAAGATCACCCCTTACACACTCAAGAGAATTGCATTTACAACCTCAAGAGCTTCTGAGATGAAGGCAAGGGCCAAGGAGGCTCTTTCTATTAATCTCTACTCTGAGAAATATATTAGAATATTACAAATGTTTGAGACTCAATTAAAAAGAAATAGAAAAGGAAACTCTCCATTCTACCACTTTCCCTTGCGTCTTCCCTCTATGACACCACTATACGGCTATGACAGCCATCACCTTCCTGTTCTCTATACCTCCTGGACATGACCATATGATCTTGCTCCACCTCTATACTTCACTCCTGCCTATCATTTCCCAAACCCTAAACTAGCTTTCTTCTACTCCAAATATAGTCTAAAAACACATAACAGTATGTTCGAGTGTCTGTGATATGATTGTTGTCCAGCGGCGTGTTCGTTTCTTAACTGAGTCCAGCAGTGATAGGATCACTAGTTACTGATAGACTTTTGATCTGCCGTCTTGGTGTCATATTAGTCTAAGTTTGCTCTAAATTGAAATTATCTCGCATTCCAAAAATACCCCTAAGCCTCTGACTTCTAGAGCTTCAACATTGATAGTCTGTATCTGAGAAACCTAATGCTAGCTCATCAGTCTTGCCTCCTAAGGTATATGCTTTCCTGGTATGTAACAGCTTGGCCACTACCTAATAGAAGTATCCAGTCTTGGGTCTAGATTATGTCTAGGGCTTGTAGGAGGTCTCTAGAGTGGGTTCCAATAGTGAAATCCAGGGTTATAATTTTTATTCTATGCTACTTTTTCACAGAAAATTCTCTAATGGCGTAACAACATAACACTTTTCTGCACTCCTTTCTATGTAGTAAGTCCAAGATAAAATAAAAGGAAAAGAAAAGAAATATAAATAATAACTTAGCCATTTTACCAAGTCATGACACAGATAGTGTTGTTGATCAGGTCACTTTGCTCCCTTCTAACAATGTTCTGCGTCACAGTGAGCAATATTATATGTCAGGTCACTGTGCTCCCTTCCTACACTGGTAGTTTGCACTGTTGTAAGTCAGGTCGCTGTGCTCCCTTTTTATACTGGTAGTTTGCACTGTTGTAAGTCAGGTCGCTGTGCTCCCTTCCTACACTGGTAGTTTGCACTGTTGTAAGTCAGGTCGCTGTGCTCCCTTCCTACAACAGTAAGGCCACAGTCAGTTTGCTTTGCTCACTGCCTGTTCCAATTTATCCTAATTTATTTGAATTTATTCTGAATTTATTTGAATTTTTGAGTGAAAAGAGAGAGAATGCTGACCAATGCTTGTAAAGCGTTGGGTAAGCGTTGGGTAAGCAGGCCACTCCCATGTTCGGTGCAGCATACATATAGTAGAACAAGGTTTTCATCTGGGCCTCCAGCCCTTCTGGAACCCTCTACTAAGTAAGTTTGTGCTGAAGTCAGTCCGCTACGCTCTCTTCCTACAACATTCTGTGTAACAGTAAGTAGTGTTGTCTATCAGGTCGCTTTGCTCCCTTCCAACAATGGTCTGTGCAGCTGCAGATAGTGTCGTTG
>Ga0153964_1000284_pt1 | contig 11108 bp, 8 predicted proteins | sample TSFL048MetaG_FD_104726 | JGI IMG/M metagenome (GOLD analysis project Ga0153964, IMG submission 104726) | Attine ant fungus gardens microbial communities from Florida, USA - TSFL048 MetaG | ecosystem: Host-associated > Fungi > Mycelium > Unclassified | place: USA: Florida, Withalacochee... | reverse complement strand
TCGCCCTGTGGAGTCATGCCTGAGACCACCACATTCATCCAATGCATCTATCACAATCACCGGAAGTTCTTCATGTGAAATATCTTTCAGTGCGGATAATGGTTCCTCGATGAGCGTCTTGAAAAGGTGATCGATGTTGGATGAGCTCAGTTCTGTATTGCCTTGCGCTAATTGTTGACGAATAGAGGGGTACCATCGGGCAAGATCACGGGCGACGATACGCCACAATGCATTTGTGGTGATCGTGGTGGACTCTGTGCGGTCGAACCGGAACCATGTGACATGTCGCTTCTGGTACTGTAGTCGCTTTGCAATACTAGCTGCAAGTGCTGATTTCCCGACGCCAGGAGATCCCCTTATCCAAATTACATTGTTGCCGTTGGTCCTCTTGATCTCAGTTTCAATCTGTTGTAAAATGCCAAGGCGAGTGCCCTCCATGCATGGGTCGCGAAGGGAGAGCCTATTCCCTCCCAGGGCGCTCACCAGATCGTCTAAATCTTTCTTTTCTAGTATCAAAGTATAAAGCACGTAAGCTCATCGAAAATGGCAGACGACATACCATGAAGGTTTGCGACATTGGCACATGCAGACTTGGCAGTTTCTGGTTTATTTAGTAATGGTGAGCTACTAGAGCTGGACAGGAATAGCCAACAATCCACCTTGTAAATTTTCAACACCGGCATGAACAGACTTCACGTTATCCGCTATGGCGGCTGATACCACAAATCAGACAAGCTGGACAATCAGAATCAGGCCCAAAGACCAGACCTTGCTCGACTCGCGTGTCTATCATAAGCTCTACCATAAATTTGTCCTTGAAGTTATCAAGCTTATCCCGTAATTCAATCGTTCTGTCCTTTCGAGCGGCAACAAGAATGTATCTGACTAAGACCAATGAATTAGAGTAAATCCATCTCACATGAATTCATATGTACGTGTCCAGTTTTCGAGCCACTCCTGAATGAAATCCATGGCTTCTCCCATCATTCCTGGAAATCCATTGATTGTCTGGCACAGTTCACCTGAGCTTGGCACTTTCTTGAGTCTTTCAAGCTGACTAGCCAGGATTTGAATACTCTCTGCAAGGCTTTTCATTGCTTCATGAGATTGTTCCTGGGTCTTGAGATGCTGCCAAATTTATCAATCATATTATTCGTGTCGAAAACAGAAAAGGAGCTCACCTGGTATGCGAGATCGATGCAAGAAAACACAGTTTTCGCTACAGAATTCAGCTTGCTCGAGTCAGACTACGGGTATGTGTGCTTTCCAAGGATGATTTACCTGGCTGATAGTCTTTCCTATTCCAATTACCATCTCCACACCATTGTTTGCGGAACCAAGATGGCTCAAAATGGGCTTGAACTTGTCTAGGTTCTCGATTGCGTTCTTGAACTTCAGATCCAATGTGATCAAGGCAGAGTCTGAGGCCTGCAATCGGACTTGAGTAGGAGATCTACATATTGAGAGCAATCAAGATAACATACCTCAGCGACGAGCCACAGCTGTAATCCTTGAACTGTATCATCAAATTCTACATTAAGGTTTGCTGAGGTACCCCGAGTATATTCAAAGTGATCAAGGTAAAGACTAACTCACATTTTGCTTCCTTCTGTGATTCTGAGACCAGATGTTTCCATAAATCGTCGAATCGGATGCTAGCTTTGCATAACAATTCGTCTTGTGAGGCATGCCCAAAAGTCCTGATCTCTAGTCGGAGAGAATGTTTTTTGTATACTTCAATGTTCAGGTCATTTCCTTCCTCAAAAATACTACACCACATCAGTATATAGGATTGCATGCACACTTAAAGCTCATCTCACCATCCATTCTGACCCAGCTTTAGCTTTTGTTCAGTCCTTTTTCTGTTATCGAATCTATGTTTGAGGGTTTGAAGGGGAACATTCATTTTTTGAGAATATTTGACGATAAGTGGTCGTGAAACTTGATCATCAATTATTCCGATGAGCTCTGAAAGTAAATGCAATAAGTCTACTGATGAATCGATTGGATCGATGTAATACTTACCGAGAACCCGGATTGCTCGTTTCACAGTAGATTGCGCGTTCGTTGCCATTATTTTGACTCGGAGGTGGGCAGAGATGTTATCAGTGGGGGATGAGAGCAAGAACACGATCGTGACACAACCAATAACCGAAGCAGGTACCACTCCCTCACGAATGACAACGAGTGGGAACTCGACAATCCGCATCTAGACATGTCAGAAGCATAGCAAAGCTGTTAGTGCGGGAATCGTCACAAGTGCTATTCTTCTCAAACCCATTAGTCAGTTTATTCTCAAAGCACGGTCAGATTCTTTTCAAACTCACACATTGTAGGATCGATCATATTTTTTGCACTATCTGATTCTTTACCACCTGGGTAGACTGTGAAAGGAGTGGTGCTGATGGCAGAACAGCAGAACTACTTGGCATCTTGACTGAGCTTGCCCTGTTCCCTTTACTGCCGCTATGGCATCAAATAAGTAAGGTGTATGTATGTGCCCTGGACAGATACTTGCTCCAATCTTACTTGACCGCAGGCGGAACCGGGAAGTGAGTTACTATCACCTAAATCAGATATCAAACCCCACAGTCCGTACCATCAAAGTCACTGGATTAGAGAACCTATACCAGAAGGATGACAAGTACATTAGCAAGGGAAATGTCTTGTTCAATCTTCAACACATCCTCATCTCCATAGATTGTCGCTCGACCCATCTCTCAGCAAAATCAAGTTGTCATCCTTCCATGATAGGGATTGTAAGATTACTGTCGATTGACTCCTGGATGTCAATAAAAGAGACAGTGTGAGTATATGAGCGCATGGGTTAGAGTGATAACATACAATAAATTCAATTATCTCATCTACATAATCCGCTCGTCTATAAGAAATCAATCTCACATGCCACGCTCGCGAACCCAACAAAAACAACTCACGTCTTCCCTTGTGTCTGCTCCTCTCATTCCTAGTGACACGTGTACACTATTTTTGACGACGAGTATACTTTTGTTTCTCGTATTCTCTCATCCTCGTCTTCTGCCGAACAGAGTGAAGTACATTTGAGATGAATCCAGCCTTCATATGAAGGAATTTTCGAAGGCGTTGAGGTCACTGGATATATATGTAGGGAACGGTACAACGCACTCACTAAAACGGGCAACGTGTCCCTTGATAGCATCATCGTAGCAATAGGAATGTTGCAACGATAGTGATCAAGTTTTCTGTAGGTGGCGATTGAGACCTGTTTGGGGATCAATCAAGGGAAATTGGGACAAGAAACTATGAGAGAGACAAACTATTTCAGGCCCTCATTGTTGAATTGTGTCAAGCGTAAATTATGATGGCTATCCTGTAATGATTGATAGGATATCGATGGTAAAATACCAAATATGAATATCATGAATATTGACGCAGAAGGATGCAGCATCTAATGGAACGACTTGCGAAAAAGAATGTCTAGCGTGTGAATATTCTGATGTGACTGTTGATCATTAAGTGATCTCATCTAATTCGCTGGAGTTGCGCAAATGGTCCCTGGCGTTGTGAAACAGGTGAGAGCTCATTCAAAACTTCTTTGGGATAGCTTTGGATAGTGATTTAGTTTCTCCAAGGAAACCGGAGCGTTGTGGACCATTACTATACGGACGAGTTGAGCTCTGCGCCTCTACGGTTTGGATAACTACCTTGCAGGTTCTCTCGGCTTTTGGTGATGCCATTCTTAGTCAGGGAGCATGGTAGTATTAGCATGCAGGTTGTTGCAGCAGGATGTATAGGGCTGGGTGGGTCGGGCTCCTAGTTCAAGATGGCCCCTGCGCTGAGAATCTGAACCTTGATTTCTAAAGACCTGGCCACACCTCGCAAAAAGTCTTTTTTCCCTTCTTCTGTCACTCTGTGACCATCACATCTTGGTCAAACGGACCCCAGCCTCCTTGCAAAACTCAACATCAATATCTACTCCTGCTCAACAGCCTGACACATGCTCTCAGTGTTTCATTTCCACCACTTTCAGGATCAGAGGATGGAGAGCCTCAGCCACCTCTTGCAAAGCAGCCGAGGGTACATGCAGATGCAGATTTGAATCAAAATGTAAGTGTTTTCTTGTCGCTAATATTTTGTCCCTCTAAACGTGCAACTCTACCTCCAGTCTCTGCTGCCCCGAGTTCTGTGGCCTACCTCAGTGCTACCATTATCACTTCCTTCTATTCATCTTCCTCCCGAAAAAGGTCGTCCTGGATCTGTGAGACCCTCAATGGTAGAGGCATTATGGGAGCCGGATTTGCAAGGAAATTGAGCTGAGGGCTATTCGCAGTACAACAGAATTACTCTCATAATATGGCCACCGACGCTCCAAGTGTGATACCATCATGCTCCGCATGTGACAGCCTTTCTCATGCTGCTCTACGCTATCTACCGCCTCAGAACTGCACCTGTGAGCACTCGCCCAAAAGATGCAGCAATACACTCACCCAGACCTAGTATGTTCCCTCTGCCCTGGTCGGGTATCGCATCCATTTGACATTCTAGTAGTTCTCAAGCACCTTGAGGAACCGCACGATCAGCCCCGATGCAGTGACCATCAGCACCTGAAAGTCCACATCTGTCGGTTCCTGTGTCCACTTCCGCATCGTCGTGTTCGTCGGATACGCCGTCCCCGAGAATGTGCACTCTGTGCATTCTTCATACCACCACATTCTCTGCTGGCCTTCCCATTTGCTGTCGACGCTGGTCATGTTGGAATCCCAAGCACAACATTTATTGCCGGGAGTTTATTGCCTTGATTGCAACCACATACCGTACTTGACTAATGCCTATCTCATTGACAGTGGGAACATACATAGAGGTAGATGCCCGTCAATCGGTACTCGTCACGGCATTTATTGAAGATGAAGCAAAATTGAGGTTTTTCCTGATTTTCATCCAACTCATACAACTGGAATCCACGACATAGTGGACTTCGCGGCGAAGCACAGGAATGCTGTTCATGAGCCTGTCCCATAAAGAATGGATGGATGTTGGTTCAGGACAACGAGTTGCTGTTCTGGGTCTCACTCGAACAGAGGCGAGTTCTAGGCCTGCCTCACATAGAAGCGATTGGGGACAGGCCACCGAAGGTAGACCTCTCTAGGTTCAGGTACGGCAACTAGTGGACTAGATGCATTGACAAAGCGTGGTTGAAACAACTCGAGGAAAGGGAAAATGGAATGGTGAGACGGCCTGAGTAAGAGGACAGTCGCATACTCTTGAGTACTATTACAATTTTATACATCTTCCATAGTATCCATTGCCGTGAACGAGTCTCGTGGACTGCAGCATACAGTATATTCCTGCCTCAATGTACAAACCCAATGATGATAAATACTAACATTGCCTTCATTCATGCCACTCTTCTCGGTTAATTAGCACAGCAAGCTTGATTGATTTCTCCAAGTGTTTTGACACTGAAGGTGAATCATTAGTGTATCAATTCTTGAGCCCGTCCTTACCACCATCTCTTGTATTGCGCCTTAGAAGAGAGAGCATTGTTTGCAACAGAAACTGGTTTATAAATTGCTGAGTTGCTGTCCATCCACTCCAGCATGTGCCTGCCAACAGCTGATATCTAGTATGTTGCACAATGGCCAAGATAAATGCGTTAAACATTGAATTCTTGTGATCAAATATATCATTTCGTCATCTGACCTGACGGTCTCGTGTATCAATGGCCGTGATGTCTGCGACAAGTCGTCGCTGTCGATAAATACCATCAATTTGGAATATGAAGAATCATGGTCCCTGTGTCAATACTGACAAGGCAAATAATTGGTAGAGGTTGTGGTGAGTGAGAAGTGGGAGTAACCCAAGAGAAGGTCATCCTGTGTGCATCGCAAGGTGAGTGGTGAAGCCCACAGCTTTGTTACAGAGATACTTGAACCAAAAGACAAAGTGGATGGATGGATTTGGTCAATCAAGAGAGTTAGATCAACGATTTCATACACTTGTCTGGACAGCATTCATTCCCTAATATTGATGTATCAGCCAACAACCTCAAAAGTTACCCAGATTCAACACCGCATCCCATCGGTAAAGCACCTGCATCAGGTATTGATCGGGGTCAAGTTCCACATCTCTGTTGGGATATGAAAGGCATGAAGTCAGTGTGAGTGAGACGTACATGTTTTCAAAAGAGGCGTGCGATTAGTTGCTTCGAGTGGTCCATCTACATTCACGCCTTTTATTGCCACTAATTCTCACATCTATGTAGACGCGACTTCATCTATCATTTTCCCGCGCCAGCTCCTTCATTTCTGGCCATACGACGTTCTCCCACACTCAACTACGCTATGCCCAATCAACTCTTCAGAGTTCCAAGGGTGCATTCCCTTCCACATCAACCCCATCGTACTTGACGTCACTGTCATCAGTAGTTGGATTTTTCCACCACTGAATGCAAGTTTGCAAGTCCCAATTCTCAAAAGCTCGACACCGATCAAGACAATTCTCGTCACAATACTGCTGACAAGAGAATGCGAACTCCACTTAAACAATGTACACATTAGATCACCCCGAACTTGTATGTGGGTCATAGCGCTCGTCAAGCATGCATAGTATGAGACAAAGCGGATAGCCCTTATTTGGCCACGTCTTCTATCCACGACGCGCTTCTCTTGAAAACATGTACGAACGCATACTAGGCTCCTTATGCATTGTTCCATTCCGCTCTCCTTGGTATAGAACTCGACAAATGCTACTCTTCAATTTATATTCTCGTGTACGCATTTATTCTCGCTGACATTGATTTATTGCCTTTCTTGGGATCTATCGCTTCTATAGATCCCTAATCGTCAATCCTATCTTGTTGGAGTCAGGGAGAGGTGCCATGCAGGAGAAGGTGTGGATAGGCTGAGAGGTTTCCGAAGCAATTGGTATGTGTTTGGATTCTCTTTCTTCTTGCTTGTTGGCGGATATTGCGTTTGTTGGATGATGATCTCATGTTTTATTCGAGGAGGGTTTCAGCTTGCTCAAGCTTTTGCAACAATCAACTCTTCAAAAGAACAAAAAAACTCGCATCTTCTGTCAAGGTTTCGGTAACTGGATCAGTGCATGTCATAATATGATGAAACCCAATGAGAGAGCACTAAAACCCTAGCTGGGCATTTGAACAGGTTCGACGAAGTTTGAGAATCCCATCAACTGGGCCGCACTGTGATTGGATTTTCTGGAACAATGCAAGTGCTGGTATGGCTCAAAATTCGAATGGGCACATATGCATTTCATTGAATTCAGCCTTGGTTGTACTGAAAAGATTAAAACAACTCGATTATGGAACAAACTATGTCCATGGAGACTGGAATAGTTCAGGTATTGAGATTATTAGCTCCATTAAGAACTCATATACCGACAACAGAGATGCAGAACTCGACCCCGAACAATACCTGATGCAAGTGCTTTACCGATGAGATGTGGCGTTGTGCCTGGGGGACCGTAGTTTGGGGATTGTTGGCTGATACATCAATGTTGGGGATTGAATGCTCTTCCGTACACATATTGATGATCCACAATGCAATTTCTTTGGAAGAATTTAATGAAGAAGCCTAGAGAGATTTGTATATAAGCTCTCACCTTACAGCACTTACGAGACCCATACAAGCGTGACTCAGTAGTTAGACAAACCATTCGACAAGATGCTCATACGCGCACTTGATTGTGTGAGGACACAAATGTGTAGCTCCTCCAGCAGTAAAGATGCCGCATGGGAGTAGGTCAATTGAAAGCGTGTCTCTACTATCTTATCGATGAAAAGACAACAACTACAAATAACGGACAAACAATAGGCCTCTGAATTGATCGATCAACAGGAACAGAACAAAGTGTGAACTATCATTCTCCGATCAGTGGCAGTGGGCTTGCCGATATACACGTCTAAATGTGAAATGCAAAGTAGTGATGTGACTCACAGCGAGGTGGTTTGAGTACACACAGGAATGGATGAAGATAACGCCATGTTGCAATTACATGTGAGTTATACAAATATGATATACTATTGTACACCAAGTGTGTTACAATCTTGTGACAGACCAATATATGGCGGATTTCCCATTCGAGGTCTGGTTATTTTTAACTTTTGACCCATCATTGCAGGCATTTTACAAAGTACCGAGCATGCAAACATTGTTGTCTGATTTCAGTTCCTGGATCACATTGCTTGATGTTGCAATCAGCACATGGCTTTTTGATCATTTCCTGGTCATCAATTGTTTCACATTCATGGTTATTATCTTTTCATTGATTGCATTCCTTGTCCCTTCCAATGTTAAAATGACTCATATGTGGTATGAGTGAACAGCTGACCCAAGGCAACTGGTGAGTTGAGGTTTGCCCAAGCAATGATCACTTGTGATTTATTCAGGGCACCTCAGCATGTTTTGAGGTATTTTGTTATCCAAGATCATAATAGCTCACCATCACCTTGATTTCTTTCATATTCAAATCCAAGTGAATACACAAATCAAGAGTACAATGATTGGATTGAAAAAGTCTTTGTTTTACAAGAAATGGTGTAGAAATATTGATTGACTTAAAGAAAGATGCTAAATGTTAATGTGGAGTCATGAAGACTTAGAGTTCACCCTAGGTGGATGTTCAGGAAGAACTCAATAGAGTTTCCTATTGTATTTTACTTACTACTTATACTATTCTTATATGGTCTGTGCACAAAAGTCCTATGGTCACATATTCTTCTAGAATATTCTACAATCAGTTGATCTAATCATGTGATATGGTTTACTTAAGGTTCCTGCACTATTTATAGCTTTATATGTCTTGAGATTGTGAGTTAACTGTTCAAAAGCATAGGAAGTTATTTCCTTTTGGGGGCTCTCATAACACTAAAGGAGTGACTGACCATCAGTTAACACCTACATATTATCTAACCTGAAGTAGTCAGGTTGTATCTGCAGCAACTTAGCCTGAGATAACTTAATTACACTCTAAGTCCAAGTTGACAAGGAGAACTTGATAGAGTCCTCATTCAATTCTTGTACACTACTTATACAACTTATTACAAATGGTCACTTACTATTTGTGATGGGTGCTTTGATATTTTAAAGAGTTCAAAATGAAAAGTTAGATAAGTGACAAAAGATGTTGTTGAGTCTGAGGTCTAATCCTCAGACAGGGAGTCCTTATATACAGAATTGTAATGGTCTGTGCACTAGGACAGATCATTACATGCTACTATCTATTGTTCTACATATAGTAGTGCCCTTGTACTTAAAAATATGATAACTTAACTATATGGAGGCTGTCCTTTGTTCTAAGAAAAGAACAGATGACTATCTATGGGTAATTAATTAAGTCTATGTGCAAACATTGAGGACTTCATATCTCCACAAATATTAATTGCCTTGGCATTATTTTAGGCTCATTCTGAGAAGTATGAAGAGGGCTTTTTTGATACCTAAAAGCAAAGCACTGATCATGGCAGTTTCTGAGATATCAGTGATTTAATAAACAGTACCATAGTAGTTACCTACTGATCTGCCTGATATCTCAGCCAATACTGATTGCCTTGAGACGTGACTGGTATCAATCAAAAGGTCATTTCAAGAGCTTTTGGGTACCATTAAGACTATGAGAATCATTGAAGATTTGATGGAGATATGGCCAAATGAAGTTTATGACAATCACTTAACTAATTACCTTTAGGTACAAGTAGTGTTACCACATTGTAACATTGTCACATTACTAGTTAGGATAAATACAGACCAGAAAGAGAAGGAAATAGTAAGTTCTCTTTTTTTGTATTCTCTCTGTAAAATCTTACTCTAAGGAATTGGTACTCTTCTTTGTCTTAGGACAATCTTGAAGGGTGCTACTCAAAATCTCATTAACATCTCTCCTCCAATATAACTTCACTGAAAACCTTAACCAGATTCTCTAACAAGGAGCATGAAAATATCAAGTGTTAGATATAGGTTTTAAGTTGAAATACATATTTAACTGTGAGGTCTAGAGTCTTAACAGTAACTTCTATATAAAGGCCAGAAAGAGAAGAGAATAGCAAGTTCTCTCTTTTTGTAATTTCTCTTGTAAATCTTACTACTCTTAGAACCCTATGCTCTTTACTATCCTTGAACAACCTTGTGGAGTATAAATAAAAGTCTCAAATATCTCACTACTAATATAACTCTTCTAAAAACCTTAACTGTGTTAGGAAATCAAGCCAGTACTGTAATCCAGCTAAATTTTCAGGAACCTTCTAGAATATCTTTTTAGTATATAAGTTTGTAATTTACATAATGTTATATGTACAGTATGCCTCACTGGTAGGGTATATTCTTGACTTAGCAAATCTTATGTCTACCATATACTTTCCTTATTGACTTCTTACTTTTGTTAAGTCAAGACTCTGGAGTTCAGTAGGTATAACTTTAACCTTCTGGGTTGTGTCTCTCTCTGTGCTCACCCACTTGAGTTTGGGAGAAATAATAAATATATTCTGGAAAAGGGATAAGGGCAAGGTAGTAAGGAAAGTAGGAAGTAAACTTAGTGGATACTGAAGCTAAGAAGTAGTTACACTAGTTTGAATACTTATAATAAGAGAGACTAGTACTGAGTGAGATAGCACTAACACATATATGCACCTAAGTGTTATGACTTGGCAAAATGGCTAAGTTATTATTTATATTTTTTTTCTTTTTCTTTTTCTTTTATCTTGGACTTACTACACAGGAGGGAGTGTAGGAAAGTATCATGTCACAAGTGTCACAGTCACATGACAGAAAGTCACAGCATCACATCACATGATGTCACATGATGGTCATATGATAGGTATGGGAAAGTAGTGCACAGACTATGTAGTAATTGTATAAGTAGTGTCACAAACTTCATTCGGCCATATCTCCATCAATTCTCCATCAATTCTCACGGTCTCAATGGCTACGGAAAGCCCTTAAAAAGACCTTTCGATAGGTACCAGTCACGTCTCGAGGCGATCAGTAATGGCTGAGATATTAGGCAGATCAACTGGTAACCACCATGGTACCATTTATTAAATCACCAATATCTCGGAAACCGCCACGATCTAAGCTTCGCTTTTAGGCATCAGAGAAGCCCTCTTCATACCGCTC
>Ga0153964_1000282_pt1 | contig 11151 bp, 12 predicted proteins | sample TSFL048MetaG_FD_104726 | JGI IMG/M metagenome (GOLD analysis project Ga0153964, IMG submission 104726) | Attine ant fungus gardens microbial communities from Florida, USA - TSFL048 MetaG | ecosystem: Host-associated > Fungi > Mycelium > Unclassified | place: USA: Florida, Withalacochee... | reverse complement strand
GTTTTTCAACGCGAGGGTGGAATTTCCTCTGTAACCGTGAGGCACCATACGTCATGATTTAAATCTCTGCGTATATTGAGGAAACTGTGGATTGTAGTCCATCAGAATATCCGGTGGCGAGAGGGGAATATCAAGCTCATCCTGAGTCGATTCCCAGAGTTTAAGTGGCCAGTCCCTTCCCAGACCATTTGTCGCTTGCGAAAAAAAATACTACGAGGGGTCGTATCAGTTTGGAAGGTTGTTGAGGATAATATTGTGTGACTGAAATAATCCGAATCCACAAGATTGAGCATGGTTTTGCGCAGTGCTTCCAAATGGGGAGAAAGTGTCAAAAATGAATCTGGGATGCAGGATTTTCCAAAACGAGTGTTGAGGCCAAGCACGCATAATTTGTCTGTACATTGTAGTCATGATGTTCAGCCAGGAGTATATATGAGGTTTTCATCCAGGCCTCCAGCCTGGCTTGATCCCTCTACTAATTCTGCCTTATTAAAGTTGTGTTGAAGTCAGTCCACTATGCTCCCTTCCTACAACAGTCTGTGGAACAGCAGATAGTATTGTTCCTCAGATTGCTATGTTCTCTTCTCCCAACAGTCTGTGAGGTTAAAGTCACTCTACTTTTTATAACACTGTATTATTACAGTTAGTCTGCTATGCTTTCTTTCTTTATCTCTCAACTCATAAAAAATCAATCTCAAGTCCATTGGTAGATACATATACAATCTATAATCTAATGCTATTGAATACTTCTTTATATACTACATTGAGTGTCCTTCCACTCTCCTGGCTCTGCTCTAGAAGAAGTACTGCAATGTTAAGAGATGAAGTACATTATAGCAACTTAGCCTAAGATGACTTAATCACCCTCCAGGTCCAAGTTGACAAGAAGAACTCAATAGAGTCCTTATTTATTGTCTAGTCTAGTCATATCTAGTCTAGTCTAGTATCATCATCTAGTCTACTATCTAGTCTACTAGTCTACTAGTATATATGTGAGACTGATGTGGGAAGATGCCACTGACACATATATGTACCTAAGCATTCCCACACTCTCTCTTTCAACTCAAAAATGCAAATAAATTCAGGAAAAATTCAAATAATCTGCTCTCTTCCTACAACAGTACAAACTACCAGTGTTATAAACATCAAGTGGGACTACAACTATTATCAGCCATGGTCTGATAATGAGTAGCTAGTAAACGAGATGTTGGCAACGTTAGATGAGGACATTACTATGTAGTAATGCATCGAATGTCTGAGGACTCTAAGAGACAATGGACTCACAAAATGGATAGAACTCTTTGGAGAAATCTCGGACTATCTTTCTCTCTCTATTTTTGGACTTGTGCTAAATGGAACAATATCAGACTAACCTATTATTAGACACTAACTCGACTTGTCACTCTCATCACTTCTGTCACTGGACTGTCACTTAACTAGTCACCCATAGTTACAATTAGTGTTACCACATTGTAATGTAGTCACAATACCTAGTTAAAATAAATACAGACCAGAAAGAGAAGGGAATAGCAAGTTCTTTCTTTCTGTATTCCCTCTGTAAAATCTTACTCTAAGGAATTAGTACTCTTACTTGTCTTAGAACAATCTCAAGAGTGCTACTCAAAGTCTCATTGACATCTCTCCTCTGATATAACTTCACTGAAAACCTTAACTGGACCCTCTGATGAGGAGCATGAAGATATCAAGTATTAGATATAGGCTTCAAGTTAAAACGCATATTCAACTGTGAGGTCTAGAGTCTTAACAACCAGTGTAGGAAGGGAGCAGAGCGACCTAACACACAATATTGCTCACTGTGTCACAGACCATTGTTAGAAGGGAGTAAAGCGACCTGATGGACAATACTACTTACTGTCATATAAACTGTTATAGGAAGAGAGCATAGCAGACTGACTTCAGCACAAACTTAATAACACAGAATTACTAGAGAGTTCTGGATGGGCCAGAGGCCCACTGTCATGACTTGGCAAAATGGCTAAGTCATTATTTAATATTTCTTTTCATTTTCTTTTCATTTAGTTTCTGATTATTATTTTTCTTTTATTTTTCTTTTCTTTTCTTTTCTTATTGATGGATGTGCAAGAGAAAAGTGACTCATAGGGAAGTGCAGGACAAAAGGAAGGGTTAGGGTTACTCTTCATGTATAAATAGTATACAGAATCTAATGGAAACTGTAAGGGGACTACCCTGAGATCGCTTAGATAACCTGGTAGGGTTCGCATCAGCTAGCGTTCCCATGGATCCTCGGAGTCCGCGGTCTATAGTTCCCTTCCCTCTAGTTCGGGTCCCCATCACAGTACTACATAGCTATATCTGGTAGTGTAGTTATTATTGTCCGGATGCACGTGGCCATAGCGACTGGCGCACGGACTGGCTAGTCTAGTATAAGTAGCTAGTGGTGTACGGTAGAATACCTTACCTCAACAATAGTTTGAGCTCCTGGGCTACTCATCGCTCTAACTTAAGACGCCTGCTTTACTATACTGCAGTGTGACTGGGTGCCTCACCGAGTGTGCCCCTTACAGAAACTCTATCGAGTTCTCTTTGTCAAACACTGAACAAAGAGCAGTTGGCTTAATTCTGGCACAGAGTTTGGCTCTCTAATATTAGAACTTGATTCCACTTCTAGAGCACTGTCCACCTCAGACTCTGTTCAATCTTTACTCTCATCTAATCAACTCTCGGCCACTAATCATTGTGATCAGCAGTCATCTCTATATATAGCTGGGCCCTTGGCTTAAGGGGACTTTGCAGTCAGTTAGGGACTGCAGATAGAAGTGTAGCACCAAGCCTGGGTGTTATTACTGAGACCTGACCTCATAATTAGGTGGTATTTAGTAGAGTACTTGTCTTTTTCTTGGTATAAACCTTATGCTGCAATCCATTATAACTAGGTATATACAGAGGAGTGACAGTCATCTCCTAAGAAGCCATCTAGATTAGGGATCCCATCTATTGGGTAATAGTCTAACCATAGTATTAAGACAGTAGTTAGTAAGGAAGTAGGGATCTGGTTAGGTGAAGATCTTGCACCCCAACAGACGTAGAACTAAGTAAGATCAACCATTAACCCCATATTCTATCCAGAAGATATAGCACAATATCTCTGGATCAATACAACTCATTAATGAGCAATTTGCTTAAAGAAAGATGCTCCCTTGTCAAACTCAGGGAAAAACTTAAGAGAAGAAGAGGAAAATTATGTCGGTGTTGCAAAGGGTTCAGGCATCTAGCCCAAAATTGCAGGAATAAGAAGAAAGGAGAAAAAGAAGTAGCAATGTCCCAAAATAAATTCGAAGTTTTAAGTAGTAGAGTAATACAGTGTGGGGTGGAGGAAAGGATAGTAAGAAATATGAGAACAGTAGCTGTGGAATGTTTTAAGTGTAGAGAAAAGGGGCACAAGTGTAGGGAATGCCCATTATAGAGAAGAAAGTGGAAAGGGTGGTGTACCCTATACAAGAAAAAGTACACTAACAGGAGAAGAGAAAGCCAGTGCACCTTGAAAGAGAAAAAGCACAGGAACGTAATGAGAAGAGGGAGGTAAGGAGGATAGAGGAAGAAAAAGTGGTGCACTCTGCAAGAGGAGAAGCACAGCAAGAAGAATGGAAGAAGAACTTAATAGAAGAGCTGAGAAAGAGAGTAGAGGAGCACTGTGACAAAAGAGTGCCACAAGGAGCAAGGCTATTAGAGTTAGGATGGTGCACAAAGGAAGTAATAGTGACATATGTACAGTGTGAAAGATGTGGAGAGAAGAAATGCCATGTGGAAGAAAACAGGATGCAGGGGATAATTAAGGATAGGCAGAGATAGTGTGAATGCCAAAAAAAGGAGAAGAAGAAAGCGGCATGCCCCATAGAGGGAAAAGTATAGCAAAGCGGCACACAACCAAGAGAGTCGAAAAGCACAGCCAAAGAGGGAAGTACTTAAAAAAAGGTCAGGAGAACCTTCAAAATGCTAAGAGAAGTATAGATGAGTATTGGGGTAGAAAAACTAGATATGCATGAAGGTATAACCATAAAGGCACTCTTGGACAGCAGTGCCACTGGGATGTTTATGGACAAAAAGATGGTGGCTAGACATGGGTTCAAGCTGCAGAAATTAGAAAGACTGATAATGGTCAGAAATATAGATTAGACAAATAACAGTGGAGAGGCCATTATGCACTAGGTAGAGTGCAATATGTATTACAAAGACCACGTAGAAAGAATGAGGATAGACATGTGCAACTTAGGAAAGACAGAAGTAATTCTAGGAATGCCATAGTTGGCAGCACATAACCCAGAAATTAACTGGGAAACAGGAGAAGTTAAAATAACAAGATTCCTGCCCTTGTGTGGTGGAAGAAGTTCAAAGAGAGAAAAGGCAAAAAGGGTAATAATACTAGAGGAAGAGAAAATTGTCAAATGGGCAATAGATGATAAAGAGGATTGGGAAAAGGAAGAAGAAATAGAGGAGAACCATAGAAAAATCAAGGAAATGGTCCCAAAAAGATTTTTGAAGTAGAGGAAGGTGATTGGAAAAGTAGAGTCAGAGAGGATGCTGACTAGGAAAACTTGGGATCATGTCATAGATCTCAAAGAGACGTTTAAACCATAAAAAGGAAGAATTTACCTATTGTCAAAGAATGAAAGGGAAGAAGTCCAGAAATTCGTAGAGGACCAATTGAGAAAGGGGTACATCAGGCCCTCCAAATCACCTTAAATGTTACCAGTTTTCTTTGTAGACAAGAAAGATAGAAGCAAGAGGATAGTTATGGATTACTGTAATCTAAACGAGTAGACAATGAAGAATAACTACCCATTACCATTAATCACAGAGCTAATTGACAACATGGGTAACAAGAAAGTCTTTACCAAAATAGATCTTAGATGGGGATTCAATAATGTCAGGATAAGAGAGAGACAAGTAGAAGAGAGCATTTATGATGCACATTGGTTTCTTTGAACTAATAGTCATGTTTTTTGGAATGACAAACTCACCAGCAATGTTCCAAGCAATGATAAACAAAATTCTGAGAGACTTGATAAATAAAGGAAAAGTAGTGGCATTTGTAGACGATGTGTTGGTAGAAACGGAAATGGAAGAAGGACACAATGAAATCGTGGAGGAAATATTGAGGAGATTAGAAGAGAACAACTTGTATGTCAAGCCAGAGAAATGTGTGTGGAAGGCAAAGAAAATAGGATTCCTAGGGGTTGTCATTAGACCCAATGGAATAGAAATGGAGATAGAAAAGGTGGATGAAGTGCTTAGTTGGCCACAGCCAAAAAATGTAAAAGACATTAGGAAATTCTTGGGCCTTGCAAACTACTACAGAAGGTTCATCAAGGATTTCACTCAAGTAGCTAGGCCAATGAATGTGCTCACACGAAAGGATGAGAAGTAGCAGTGGGAGGAAGTGCAGTAGAAAGCATTTAATGAATTGAAAAGAATCTTCATCAGTAAACCAGTATTAGCAGCCCCAGATTTAGACAAGGAATTTAGGATAGAAGCAAATGCTTCAAATCATGCCACCGGAGGAGTACTATCAATGAAGTGCTCAGACAAAAAATGGAGACCTATCACTTTCATTTCTAAATCTCTAAGTGACACAGAAAGAAACTATGAGATACACGACAAAGAAATGCTAGCGGTTATTAGATGCTTAGAGGCATGGAGACACTTTCTAGAAGGAGCAGCAATTAAATTTGAGATTTGGACAGATCACAAAAATCTCGAATACTTTATAAAAGCACAGAAGTTAAATTGCAGGCAAGCACGGTAGGCATTGTACCTATCTAGGTTTGACTTTACGCTAAAGCATATTCTGGGGAGTAAGATGGGGAAGGCAGACAGTCTAAGCAAGAGACCAGACTAGAAAGTTGGGATGGAAAAGGACAATGAGGATGAAACATTGGTGAAACTAGAGTAGCTAGAAGTAAGAAAGACAGAAGTAGTGGAAATTATAGTAAATGGAGTAGATCTACTGGAGGAAGTAAGGAAGTCAAAAGTGAAAGACGACAAAGTAGTCAAAGCAGTAGAAGAAATAAAGCAGGTAGGAGTAAAAATGTTGAAGGATGAAGAATAGAGAGAAGTAAACAGCGTAATGTACAAAAAAGGAAAAGTGTATATGCCAAAAGATGACAAGTTGAGAGCAGAAATAATTAGGCTACATCACAATACGCTGGTAGGAGATCATGGAGGATAGTGGAAGATGGTAGAACTAGTAACTAGAAACTTCTGGTGGCCAGGAGTAACCAAAGAAGTAAAGAGATATGTGGAAGGATGCAATGCCTGCTAGTGAAATAAAAACTACACAGAGTAACCAGTAGACAAACTAATGCCCAATTCTATTTCAGAAAAATCTTGGATGTACATATCAGTAGACTTTATCACAAAGCTGCCTTTAGCTCAGGGATACAACTTGATCTTAGTAGTAGTCGATAGGTTAACTAAAATGGTATATTTCATACCTACTATGGAGAAAATGTTGGCAAAAAGATTGGTACAGTTGTTCAGAGATAATGTGTGGAAGTTGCATGGGCTACCTGAAAGTATTATCTCAGATAGGAGACCCCAATTTGTGGTAGAACTAATGTGAGAATTGAATGAGATGTTGGGGATCAAAAGTAAATTATCAACGGTGTTCCACCCTCAAACAGACAGACAGAGAGGGTTAACCAAGAACTAGAACAGTACTTAAGGATATTCATTGATCATAGGCAAGAGCAGTGGCCAGAATGGTTGGGAATAACAGAGTTTGCATACAATAATAAAATACACTTGAGCACTCAGACATTGCCCTTTAAGGCAAATTATGGGCAAGATCTCAGGATAGAGTTCAAAAGAAAAAAGAAGAGAAAGTATGAGGGAGCAGAGAAATTCATTGAGAAAATAAAGGAGATACAAGAAGAAGCAAAAGTAGTGCTAGGAAAGGCATAGGAAGAGATGAAAAAACATGCAGATAGAAAGAGGGCAGAGGTCGATGATTACAAAGTAGAAGACTTAGTAATGCTGAGTACTAAGGATTTGAAGCATCAGATAGTTGGGAAAAGGACAGAAAAATTGACGGAGAGATTTGTTGGCCCCTACAAAATCAAGAAGATTGTATCATCGAACACAGTGGAATTGGAATTGCCTAGTACAATAAAAGTACACCTAGTAGTCAATGTTAGTAGAATATGTAGATATGTAGGGCAAGTAGAGGAGCAGAAAAAGGAGCAACCAGCTCCAGTAATAATCGAAGGAGAAGAAGAATAGGAGGTAGAGAAAATCTTGAACAAGCAATGAGTAAGAGGAAAGGACAAATACTTGGTACACTGGAAGGGATTCATGGTGGAGTCAGATACTTGGGAAGGAAGAGAAAATTTGGTAAACACAAAAGAAGCAATCAAAGAATTCAAGAAAGAATACCGCTGTCATGCCGGACAGCCATTTAGGCAGTAAAAGGGACATTTTTTACCTTAATAACGAGAATAACCAGTGCAAGAGACAAGTTCGGCCCCCTAGAGATATCCATTAAATGCCTAGTCATGGACTTGAGCACCTTGCTTGAGTAGCAAAGTAGTGGCTGTGACCACCACTACATACACCTCATAGAGATTGTCCAGAGAATTTCATAACAGATTTATAACAGAACTCCCCTCTAGAGTGCTCTCAAGAGTAAAAAGAACCTTAGAAGAATGTTCTCTAACAGAATGATGTCATATCTTGGTGGTAGTGACTTATTTATAACATTTAGGTTACCATCAGAGCAGGGCCATCATTGCTGATGGCTAATTATAGCAAGAACTAGCAAGACAAGTCCTCTTGAGGGCTGCATCGCAAACCTAATAAAAGAAGACTGAGACTCAAAGATGTGATAAGGTATAGAGGAGTAGTAGAAGGACTAGAGAGGTCAGATAGAGAGATAGAAGAAGAGCTGTTTGATGAAGACAACGTGCTTAGGAGCAAGACGACTCGAGATCACCACCTCTTTCTATAGCCCAGCAAAAGGCTTGAGAGCCATCCATTGTTTAGAGAAGAACACCTGGAGTAGGATTAGAGGAGTGGGAAGTGGTAGCCAAGTGATCGGGAGAGGTGCCGTCTCATTATTTCACTCTTACTATCTTTGGGAATTCAGGAGTTTTCTTTGTTTCTTTTCTTTTGTTGTATCATTGCTTTGTAATCCTCTAGGGCACAGAGAGGAAAAGGACTTTTTCCCCCCCATCATCTCTCCCTCTGTTGCTCTAGAGCTGAAAGGCTATTTGAGTAATTTGAGGTTTTTCTTTTGTGTTTGCTTTATGAAAACTCTATAAAACTTCCCTCGAAGAGAGACTCAAGCTCAATGGACTCGGGCATTCACTTACACTAGGAGCTAATCACTCGCTACGGGTCATTGGAGTCGGCTTCCAGTTGTACAGTCAGCTGAAGAAAAGCCCACACGACGGCATGGGAGTTCTAGGTAGTACTGCTGTATCGACGGCAAGCTAGGCTACTAGACTAGGTAAGGGCAGTAGTGTCACAGTACGAGATGAACACGTGCCTTGGGGATCCTATTACAGTGAGGGTTCTCTCGAGTGAATACTAAAAACAGTTCTTTTCTTCTTAGGTTTCTATTTGATATGTTTTGATTATTCTTTGGACATTCACCTTCAGTAAGCTCTCTATTATTTGATTTATCTCCCTAGTGCCTACTTGTTTAGTGCACAATTGTGAAGCAGCTTGGAGATTTCACCTCTCTAACCTTGCTTTTACCTTTGTTCTATGATCAAACCTTTTGATCCCCATCACCGCCAAGACATAGAAGATGTGGCAAGACAAGAACACGAGAAGGGAACATTTAGAAGAGGAGAATTACCAGAAAGATTTATGGCAAGAAAACTATTTAGATGGTCAGACAAGAGATATGACCAAGAATACTAGGGTAGGCTGAAGAGAAATTAGAGACAATGGAAAGGAAAACAATTAGAGGAAAGAAAAATAGAAACAATCACAAAGGAAGAAAAAACCGAGGAAGAAAATTTGAAAGTTAGAGAATGTACAGAAGAAGACAATGATGAGATGGGTAACATAGTTGATCTATATTACAAGTTATAGGAAAATTTCCTCGAGATGAGGAAACTTAAAAGAGGAGTGGTGTTATGACTTGGCAAAACAGCTAAGTTATTATTTAATATTTCTTTTCATTTTCATTTCTTTTAGTTTCTGATTATTATTTTTCTTTTCTTTTTCTTTTCTTATTGATGGATGTGCAAGAGAAAAGTGACTCATAGGAAAGCATGGTGATGGGGATCAAAGAGAACTAATCACAGAACAAGAGTAATAACAAATGGGAATACAAATGGTCCTCTAGATGTTTCACAATTGTGCACTAACAAGTAGGCACTAGGGAGATGATCAAATATGAAAGAGAGCTTAAGCAAAAGGTGGAATAAGAGGAGGAACTCAAATAACCAAAAGAAATAATAATAATAGTGAACTTCTATGAATTCACTCAAGGTAGGTCTCATTGTATTGGGATCTCTAAGACACGCGTTTGTCTCGAGTTATGATACTACTGCCCTTACCTAGTCTAATAGTCTGGCTTGCTGTTGATACAGCAAAACTACCTAGAACTCCCATGCCATTGTGTGGGCTCTTCTTCAGCTGACCATACAACTGGAAGCCGACTCCAATAACATGTAGTGAGCTATTAACTCCTAGTGTAAGCGAATGCCCAAGTTCATTGGGGCTCAAATTCCCGTCGAGGAAGAGGTTTAGTGGGTTTTTTAGAAAGTAAAGTAAAACACTTAGAAAATAGGAAACTTAGTCACTCAAGATAGCCGTTAAGCTCTAGAGCAATAGAGAGGGATGGTGATAGGGGTATATTGCTCTAGTTCCCCTCTGTGTCCTAGAGTATTTTATTATGATTACAAAGCAAAGAGACAACAAAGAAAGTAAGACAAAGAAAACCTCTGAATTCCCAAACATAGTAAGGCCATAATGATGAGACAGTGCCTTTCCAAATACTAGGTGATCACTTTCTGATCCTCTAACCCTACTCCTAGAATCTTGCTCTATATGATGGTTAGGTCTCAAGCCTCTTGCTGGGCTACAGACGGAGACAACAATCTCAAGTTGTCTTGCCCTTGAGCACATTATCTTCATCTAGCCTTCCTACTGCCTCTCTCTTCAGTTTCTCTAGTCTTTTCTTCTACCTTCTTTATGTCCTTTTGCTCTTCCAGATTTCAGATTTCTTCCATTGCTGTTCCAATGCGACTCTACGGTAACTTAATTCCCTTGATCTTGCTATAATTAGCCATCAGTGATGATGGCTCAGCTCTGATCATAATTGTTCTATGAATAACGCCACCAGCTGCTGAGATAGGACGTCGCTCGGGTCGCATTAACCCATCTAAGTTCACCTCTATCCTTGAGAGCACTTTTAGAAGAGAAATCCAATATGGGGCACCTAGGCAAGTGTCTATGAGGTGTATGTAGCAGTGGTCATAGCCACTACCCTGCTACTCAAGCTAGATGCTCAAGTCTATGACTGGGTGTCTAAAGGAATATTTCTGAAGGGGGGCTAAGCTCTCCTCTCGAGCCGGTTATTCTGTATTAAGGTGTAAATTGTCACCTACTTTGCCTAAATATTTGTACAGTGTGACAATAAAGGGTTAGGTATCACAAAAGGTCACTTACTAATTTGTGATTGATGTTTTGATACTTGAGAAGTTCAAAAATGCGAAGTTTAGACAATGACAAAAGATGTTGTTAAGTCTGAGGTCTAATCCTCAAACTATGAGTTCTTATATACAGAAAAGTGATGGTCTGTGCACTAGTACAGATCATCACCTGACTACTACCTATTGTTCTACATATGGTAGTGTCTTTGTACTGGAATAATGATAACCTAACCATATGGAAGCTATCCTTTGTTCTAAGAAAAGGACAGATAACTATCTATGGATAATTAATGAAGTCTATATGCAAACATTGAGGCCTTCATATCTCCACTAATATTAATTGCCTTGAGGTTGTTCTAGGCTCATTCTGAGTGTTATGAAGAAGGCTTCTGCTGAGCCTAGAACCAAAGCATTGATCACAGCTGTTTCCGAGATATTAGCGATTTAATAAACAGTAACATAGTGGTTACCAGTTGATCTGCTTAATATCTCGGCCATTATTGAT
>Ga0153964_1000281_pt1 | contig 11162 bp, 8 predicted proteins | sample TSFL048MetaG_FD_104726 | JGI IMG/M metagenome (GOLD analysis project Ga0153964, IMG submission 104726) | Attine ant fungus gardens microbial communities from Florida, USA - TSFL048 MetaG | ecosystem: Host-associated > Fungi > Mycelium > Unclassified | place: USA: Florida, Withalacochee... | reverse complement strand
TATATCACAAATGGCTACTTACTGATTTGTGATTGGTAAATTTGGTATTCAAAAGGCTCAAAAAAGCAAGGTTAGACAAGCAGCAAGAGATATTATTAAGTCTGAGGTCTAATCCTCAGACTATGAGTCCTTATATACAGAATTGTGATGGTCTGTGCACTAGAACAGATCATCACATACTGCTACCTATTGTTCTACATTATAAGGCTCTAGCCAGAATGACTTAAACCCACTCCAAGTCTGAGTTGACAAGGAGAACTCAATGGAGTTCTCATTAGATTTTGTACACTATATATACACCAATAGTAACCCTAACCCTGACTAATGTCCTATACTTCCCTATGAGTCACTTTCCTCTTGCACATCCATCAATAAAAATAAATAAATAAATAAATAAATAATGACTTAGTTGTTTTGCCAAGTCATAACACCATCCCTCTCTTAAGTTTCCTCATCCAAAGGATTTTACAACTTGTAGTATAGGTCAACCATATTGTGTTATGAACATCAAGTGGGACTACAGTTATTATCAGCCATGGTCTGATAATGAATGGCTAGTGGATGAGATGTTGGCAATATAAGACGAGGATGTTACAATACAGTAATGCATTAAATGTCTAAGGATTCTAAGAGACAATGGACTTATAGCATAGACAGGACTCTTCAGAGAAATCTTGGACTATTTTCTCTTTTCTATCTTTGGACTTGTGCTGAATGGGACAATATTGGACTAACCTATTATTAGATACTGACTCAACTTGTTACCTTCATGGCTTCTGTCACTGGACTGTCACTTAACTAGTTACCCTTAGTTACAAGTAGTATTACCACATTGTAATATAGTCACAATGCCTAGTTAGAGTAAATATAGCCTAGAAAGAGAAGAAACAGCAAGTTCTCTCTTTCTGTATTCCCTCTGTAAAGTCTTACTCTGAGGAATTGGTACTCTTACTTGTCTTAGGACAACCTCAAGAGTGCTAATCAAAGTTTCATTGACATTTTTCCTCTGATATAACTTCACTGAAAACCTTAACTGGATCCTCTAGTAAGGAGCGTGAAGATATCAAGTATTAGATATAGGCTTTAAGTTGAAACACATATTCAACTGTAAGGTCTAGAGTCTTAACATGTTGCCCATTTTGTCTTTATCTTCCTCTATCCATTCTGTGATTTCTGACTCTTTCTGCTCAATTTCTTTATTTTCTTTGATTATCTTCAAAGTTCATTTTCTTTTTTTACCTTTCTATCACTTTCAATTCCATTCTAACTTTCTCCAATATTCTTCATCATACCTTTTATCTGACCACCCAAATAATTGTTTTGCTAGCAATTCTTCTCTTCTAAATATCCCTTTCTTTTTTTTCTGTTGATTTTGTCACAAACTTCATTTGGCCATATCTCCATCAATTCTTTGATGATTTTCACAGTCTCAATGGCACCCAAAAGCCCTTAAAAAGACCTTTTGATCAATATCAGTTATGTCTCAAGGTGATCAATAATGGCTGAGATATCAGATAGATCAACAAGTAATTACTATGGTACTATTTATTAAATCACCAATATCTCAAAAACTACCATGATCAATGCTTTGCCTTTAGGTATTAGAGAAGCCCTCTTCATACTGCAAATGAGCTTAAAATGGCACCAAGGTAATTAATATTTGTGAAGATATAAAGCCCTTAATATTTGCACATAGACTTCATTAATTACCTATAGATAGTTATCTGTCCTTTTCTTAGAACAAAGAACAGCCTCTATAAGGTTAAGTTATTACTATTTCAAGCACAAAGGCACTACCATATATAGAACAATAGGTAGTAGCATGTGATAATTTATCCTAGTACATTGTTAAGCCTTAATTCTCAGGACTGCTGGACTTGACCTTAACCAATCAGGTTGTGTTTTCCTCTGTGCTTGCCCACAAGGATGAGGAAGGATTATTACCAGGAGATGAAGTAATAAGAGAAGGCTTTATTAATAACGAAGCTAAAAAAACAGTAGTGCTATCACAAATGATCACTTACTTGATTTGTGATGAATTGAGATATAGATTTAAAAGTGCTTATGAGCAGAGTTAGACAAGCAACAAAAGATGTTGTTAAGTCTGAGGTCTAACCCTCAGACTATGAGTTCTTATATACAGAAAAGTGATAGTCTGTGCACTAGGACAGAGCATCACATGCTACTACCTATTGTTCTATATATGGTAGTGCCTTTGTGTTAGAAATAGTGATAACCTAACCATATGGAGGCTGTCCTTTGTTTTAAGAAAAGGACAGATGACTATTTATGGGTAATTAATAAAGTCCATGTACAAACATTAAGGTCTTCATATCTCCACAGATACTGATTGCCTTGAGGTCATTCTAGGCTCATTCTGAGCAGTATGAAGAGGGCTTCTGATGAGCCTAGAACCGAAGCTTAGATTGTGGTGGTTTCCGAGATATTGGTAATTTAATAAATAGTACTATGGTGGTTACCAGTTGATCTGCCTAATATCTCGGCCAATACTGATCACTTCGAGGCATGACTGGTATCAATTGAAAGGCCTTTTCAAGGGCTTTCTGTAGCCATTGAGACTGTGAGAATCGTCAAAGAATTGGTGGAGATATGACCAAATGAAGTTTGTGATAAGTGCTCTAAACTGGATAGTCTAGTAGGCTTAGTCATAGTGGTATAGTTCTTAATAAGCTAGTGATAAAGGGTTGGATTGGTATGTAAGTCTGTATAGTTACTAGGTGTCACAGGGTATAACAGTACCCCCCTCTTAAGGTTGTGCCCTTACAACCTTATTAATTGTTTGTAGATTACGTTGAGGTCTTTGAGAAATCTCAGGTCAATCGGTCAGTACCCAGGTGACTAGTTGGACTCAGGCTAGGTTTGTCTAGGTGGTGATGATGGAAATTGGCTAACAGTTCAGTTGCATTCTCGAGATCACTTGCAATGAGCCAAGAATACTTCTCGGGAGTGCCTTTATAACCTGCCTAATGAACATAGTACAGAAGTGGATCCTTCTATCACTTGTTTAGCTTTGAGTCTAAGATCTGAGCTATCTCAAATTTGAGGTGACCTGTAATTTCGATGGGTGGTAGGGGTAGGTTGTAGCAGTTGGGGATTTAGCTTGATGGAGCAGGTTCTAGTTGTGAAATATGAAAGACAGGATGAATTAACCTGAGGTGTTCTGGTAACCTAATCAAGTATGAGTGGGTGCCTGGTTGTCCAGTAACTTCGAATGGGCCCAGGTATTTTTCGGATAATTTTCTTGATAGTCAAGTAGTTCTAATGAATTTTGCCAGTACAAAGACTTGGTCTCCAATTTTTATTTGCAGTGCTAGAAGACATTGTTTGTCCCCCCATCTTTGGTAATAGGCTTGCACATTCACTATTGATTTTTTGAGTCTGGAGTATATTTTTTCTAGGTTGGCTAAGTATGGTTCTGCAATGTCTGGATAGGGTTCTTAGTCTAACTGGAACTCTAACCATGGGTAGAAGCCCTTGTTAGCAAAGAAAGTAGATACATTTGTAGTGACCGAGTGTCATATTCCGGAAATATGATAATTATATAATTTATTTCTCCTAATTATTCTCCTAATATTAATAATAGTAGGATAGCATAGTAGACTACTCTCTTCCTATTCCGGACTTCCTATAAGTACTGAGTAGTTACAGTGTAATTCCTCAGTCTGTAAATTAACGTCATCTGGTCCTAATCTCATTTTGTCCACTCTAGCTTCTTCACTCGACTCCTTAGGACCTCTGTCTTGATGACTTCCTTCACTCCGAAATACGCAACTAACCTCACGACCAGAGACCGGGGCGCAACATATAAGTTGAAGCCAAGGTCGTTCAATAAGTCATTCTCTGCTCTGACGTCCTTGATAGCCCGCCGGAGTCTTCTTTCTATTATCACTAAGTACATCCCTCTCCGACATCGTACATTATTCTGGAACGGAGTGTGGTTTCTAATTATCACTTATATCTCCTTCCTCCAGGATTCCGTCCTTGACAGAATTTACAGACTCATACCAGTTCCTGTCGTGTTTTAATTCTGATGTCTCGCCAATCTGCAGCTCCCTTTTCCAGGAGTAATTCCATCCCTCTTGCTAACTGAACTATCGGTTGCTTCACTTCAGGCCTCCCAAGGAGGTCTAGACGTCTCCAATCGGGGACTCCTCATACTCCGGTGCGCCCCCGCTCATCTCCACCTCCAGTGGAACCTTTGGAATTCCATGGGGTGGACCTCGCCACTATCCCTCATATCGACGACAACCTGGACTGGGTCGACGCTCCTATTCCTGTTCCTACTCCTGCACTCCAAACTCCACCTATTGCTGACCGTAATCCCATTAACAACCAGCTAGCCAAGGCTCTCCGACAGTTATTGGAAAACCTTAACAGAGGATCAGCACCAAAGCCCTACCAATCAAAGGCCCATATTCTGGACACCTTCGACAGTTCTGACCTCCACAAGCTAAATCACTTCCTATTCCAATGCCAACTCTTTTTCCATGCCAACCCTTTGCAATTTTCCACCGATGAAGAGAAAATCAATTTCGCGGTGACCTACCTCTCCGGTGTAGCGCAAGATTGGTTCGAAGTTGCACTACAACAGGAAGATCTCGGCTATGCACAACCCTGGCTTTTCACTTGGCACCTCTTTATGGAAGAGCTCCGAGTACATTTCGGACTTTCGGACCTAGTAGGGAATGTCGCTAGTCTCATTGACAATCTCCGCATGAAGCCAGGAGATAAAATTTCCACTTATAATGTGGAATTCATGCGGTATGCAGCACAGTTGAACTAGGGTGATATAGTTCTATGCCATCGCTTTTATCAGGGACTGCCAAATTGCCTTCAGGACCTGATAGCGAACAGGGAACAGGGAAAACCCACTTCCTTCTATGTCATATATTAACTGGCAATTACCTTTGACAATCGCTACTGGGAACAAAATCGCAAACGAGACCGTTTTTGCAATATGGAGAAAGAAGCAGCAGACAGTCACCACTGAAAACAGGGTAGAATGGCTCAGTTCTCCGCCTCCTCGCAAAGCTCCGCTCCGTCTCGTCCCCAGTTATCTACAACTCTGCCACAAACCGCGCTATCTCGGAGTTTCCAAAAACCCTCCAGACGACCATCCTCCATCATTAAATCACCATCTCTATCCACTCCGCATGTTGACCTCTCCGACAAACTAGGCAGAGATGGAAAATTGAACGGCAATGAGTGCAAGCGCCGTATCGACAATAACCTCTGTCTATACTGCAGATCGAAGGACCACAAGGTAGATAGATGCTCTAGGAAACAACCGGTGAGGGCACGATTAACTACTCTGGAGGAACAAGAGACTCCACTCTCCAAGAACCCCTCGGAAAACTAGAGCATGGCTCCCAAGACTCAGCACAAACTGGGAGTCGCGTTGAACTCGTTTGTGCAACTACGAGTCCAATGCATCTCAATGCGTCTGCTCTTTCCGATCTGAATTCTCTTTGTATACCCCTTGTCTCTCCGCTGGTGTGTGCTCCAGACCATTTTCAGCCTATACCCATCCAAACACTGGTAGACTCCAGATCTATGCATTGTTTCTTGGACTCTGCTTTTGCCCATGGACATTCTCTGCCTACTACTCCTACTCCTCCTGTGGAACTGCACCTGTTTGATAGAACCTTGAATAATATTATCTCCGAGGTAGTATCGTTGCCTGTAAAATTTCCTTCCGGTAAATGCATGACTCTTGACTTCTACATCACTCTGCTTGATTCTTGTTGTTCTCTGGTATTAGGTCACTCTTGGCTCACCTGCTACAATCCATTAATTGACTGGGTTTCTGGGTCAATATCCTTTCGACCACCATCTTTACTCCAAAGTCCGGCTTTTGTTCCTCCTGTTGAAATCTTGGTAAATCCTCCGTTCTCTCCAGTGGAAAACCCTCTGCAGTTCACCCCATCTGAAACATCTCCGTCTAACCCCAAGCGACCTCATATCGCGATTATCAGTGCACCAGCCCTACTCCAGGCCTCGCAGCTATCAGGCTTGAAAATATTTGCTATCCAATTCAGTTCCACAGTATAGGCCAAATCCACTACCATCTCCGAAAAAATCAACCTCTCCTCCATTCCAGAGGAATATCACGAGTACGTAGATGTCTTTAGCAAGTCCAAAGCAGAAACACTCGCTCCCCACTGTCCTTACGACCTCCAAATCGATCTGGAAAAAGATTTCCATCCTCCAGTAGGAACCATCTACTCCTTGTCCAAGTTCGAACAGGAAACATTAAAGGAATTTATTGACAAAAACCTAACCAATGGATTCATCTGCTCGACGTCATCACCTCATGGAGCGCCGGTCCTGTTTGTAAAAAAGAAAGATGGGTCCCTCTGGCTCTGTGTAGATTTCCATGGACTTAACAAAATCACGAAAAAGGATCGATATCCACTTCCTCTCATCTCCGACCTCCTAGATTCCCCCTGTAAAGCTCGCATTTATACCAAAATCAACCTCCGACATGCGTACTATTTGGTCCACATTGCCAAAGGAGACGAATGGAAAACCGCCTTCCGTACTCGTTATAGAGCCTTCAAATGGTCAGTAATGCCGTTCGGACTAACTAATGCTCCAGCTGCTTTCCAACGCTTCATGAACGACGTATTCTCCAACCTCCTGGATGTGTGTGTAGTGGTTTATATGGACAACATCCTAATCTACTCCGACGATATCACGCAATACCAGAGCCACGTCAAAGAAGTGCTGAAGCGACTCCAAAAAGCAGGGTTGTATGCGAAAGCAGAAAAATGCAAGTTCTATTCAGATTCCGTCGAATACCTAGGCTATGTCCTATCTCCAGCTGGTTTGACCATGTCCGACGCTAAAGTGAAAACCATTCAGGAGTGGCCGGAACCAAAGAAAGTGAAGGATATTCAGTTCTTCTTAGGTTTCGCCAACTTCTACAAACGTTTCATTTTCAATTATTCAGACATAGTCATTCCGCTCACTCATCTCACTAGAAAGAACACTCCGTGGAACTTTGATGACGATTGTAGAATAGCATTTAACACCCTGAAACAAGCCTTCACCTCCGCTCCTATCCTTACGTATTGGGTTCCGGATGCACAACTCGTCATGGAAACCAATGCCTCAGACTACGCTCTTGCTACTATTCTCTCCATTATGACTAAAGATAATGAGATCTACCCTGTAGCCTTCCACTCCAGGACATTCTCTGCCCCAGAACTCAACTACGACGTCCACAACAAAGAATTACTTGCAATATTTGAAGCCTTCAAAATCTGGCGACACTATTTAGAGGGGTCCGCTGTACCAATCGACGTTGTAGCGGATCACAAGAACTTGGAATATTTCTCGACAACCAAGATTCTAACACGCCGACAAGCAAGATAGTCGGAGTACCTCTCTTAATTTAACCTCGTAATTCGCTTCCGCCCTGGACACCTTGGCACCAAACTGGACGCACTCACTAGATGATGGGATGTCTACCCAAAGGGGGAAGATAATGGCTACACTTCAGTGAACCCTCATAACTTCCGTCCAGTTTTTACTCATGAACAAATCACAGCATCTCTCTAAGCAACCATTCTGACCACTTCGACACTTTGCACAGCCACAATATTGGATCAAAACCAACTCTACTCCGATATCCTAGCCACATTCTCCCTCGACACTTCCATATCCAACTATTTACTCCATTCGGAAGGACGTTGGTTGAAAGACGGTGCAGGGTTTCTCAGACTTGACAATAGAATGTACGTTCCGGATAACACCAACTTACGCCTCCAAGTGCTCTAGTATCATCACAACCATGTTCTAGCAGAACACCTGGGCCAAAACAAAACACTAGAACTTATACGGAGACATTATACCTGGCTAAACATCTGCGACGACATACAAAAGTTCTGTAAGTCTTGTGTTACCTGTATGAGATCCAAACCACAGCGTCATAGACCATACAAATCCCTCCAACCCCTTCCTATCCTGGAACGCCCATGGAATTCAATTTTTATGGACTTCATAGAGAAACTCCTTTCCTCCTCTGGTTTCAACATCATCCTCATTATAGTAGATCGCCTGTCGAAACAAGCCATATTCATCCCTACTCATGACACTATCACTTCAGTGGAACTAGCACACCTTTTCGTGATTTACGTTTTTTCAAAGCACAAAGTTCCGTCTTATGTTACATCTGACCGCAGCTCAGAATTTGTCTCTCATTTCTTCCGCTCCCTAGGTACCGCCCTAGACATGAGACTCTACTTTACCAGCGGATACCATCTAGAGGCAAATGGTCAAGTGGAACAGACTAATCAGACATTGGAACAGTATCTCTGTGTATATTGCAATTACCAACAGAACAACTAGTTCGAACTGTTACCCCTGGCGGAATTTGCTTACAACAATGCCCCTAGTGCTACCACTAGTGTCTCCCCTTTTTTTGCCAACAAAGGATATCATCCTAACCTCAGTGTATACCCAGAGCGAGATATAGCCTCTTCCCATACCCGTGACTTCGTACTTAATCTTAACAAATTACAAGACACGCTCAAAGAGGAAATCGCCAAAGCCCAAAGACAATATCAACCCTCCGCCGACTTGTGTTGACAACAACCACTGGACTTCCAAGTCAGACAATCAGTATTTGTCAGGTCACAGTACTTCTGGACGACTCACCCATCAAAGAAACTCTCTGAAAAGTACCTCGGACCATACAAGATAATTGCCCAGCCTAGTCCGCAATTCTTCACACTTCACCTTCCAGACACCATGAGGGCTGCCTATCCTATATTCCATGTCTCTATGCTCGAACCAGCTATACCCAACACCTTCCAGCAACGCTCCGAACCTCCACCAGCACCGGTAATCATTGACAGAGAACCAGAATACGAGATCTCCAAGATAGTCGACTCCAAGATTGACTGCCAGAGGGCATGCAAACTGCTCTATAAGGTTATATGGCTAGGGTACAAAGATACCGACAAAGACTCCGAATGGTTACCAGCGACGGAACTAGAGCACGCCAAAGAATTACTGAATGATTTTCATCTCAAGTATCCGTCTAAACCGGGACCATTACAACCCTAAATTACCTCCATCCCATTTCCTCAACTCCATTCTCTGCATTCACTCCGCTTCAAAATATATATATATATATCCTTGAGTAATCGTACATATTCCGGAGTGCAGTTTCCTTTGCACTGACTTGCTTACTTGTATTCCACTCCACAGTTTCCATTGCAATCTGATACTTGTATTCAAGGCAGTCTCCGTTGTGTAAGGGGACAACCCTAAGATCGCTTAGATAACCTGGTAGGGTTCATATTATCTAGTGTTCCCACGGATCCTTGGAGTCTGTGGTCTATAGTTCCCTTCCCTCTAGTTCGGGTCTCTATCATAGTACTACATAGCTATATCTGGTAGTGTAGTTATTATTGTCCTGATGTCAGTGGCCATAGCGATCGGCGCACAGACCAGGCTAGTCTAGTATAAGTAGCTAGTGATGTACGGTAGAATACCTTATCTCAACAATGATTGAAGCTCCTAGGCTATCCATCGCTTCTTCTTAAGACGCCTGCTTTACCATACTGCAGTGTGACTGGGTGCCTCACCAAGTGTGCCCCTTACACGTTGCAAAGTTTGGGTACTTGTACTCCTCCCCAGTTTCCCTTGTGATTGTCGAGTACTTGTATTCTTGCTTCAACATTATCGTCGCTCACAACCATTTTCTGCCACAGGAAAAACAACATTTATTAAAAAAGAAAAAATTACAAAACCCCAGTTCCGACAGAGTATGCAACTGGAGAAAAGTTACCACCTTCTTCCACACTCTCCATTCCGTTTTCCTCTTCCTGTCCTTTAACTTCTTCCTCCTCTTCTGCTCCGTCTAATCTCTCCTCCTTCTGTTTTCCTTTATCTTTACTCCCCTGTACCTCTGTCAACTCTCTCTCAGACTCCAGCCACGAAATTTGTTTCTCGTTGGAGTCTTCGCCCTCCATGCCAGCAAGCTTCTCTAATGCCACTGCAATCCTCTGGATGTCCTTCCTCAGGCCGCTCAATTCACTCAGGCCGTCTAATTTCCTTAGAATCTCCGCCTTCCACTCTGTATCCATCTGTTGTTTCACTTTCCTCGCATTGGACCTCCTAGTTGTTTCCGCCTTGGCTTTCGCTCGTGCCCTGTCTGCGTCGAAGGGCTTACAGGCAGCCTTGGCCTTGGCGCAAGGAGCGCAGGAAGTTGCGTGACTACAAAAAGGAATTAGCGAAAAAGGGAACAATTTGAATGATACTTATGGCAAGGTTTGGGGAATACACAAGATTCCAAAGTCCGTGCACCTCTCATATGGACTTCCTCCACCAACAACTGACGTTCCCATTTCTCTTGCCAACTCTTTGCATCGTTGGCGAGCCTCTGGAGTTTCTTGTGGCAGATATCGAACACATTGCCTCTTGGTCAGAGGCAGAAGGTCGATTAAGTTCATCTCCTCGTCGGAAGAAAGAGATGAGGGCGGCAGAAAGGTCTTCAACCAATTCTTACGCCGTTGTTGTTCCACGGCAGTGACGCGATCTGCCTCTAAGTGTTTGGCCAGATCTCTCTGGCGATCTTCTTTTCTCCGCCGCGTCTCTTCCTCTTCCTGTTTTTTGCGCACCTCTTCCTCCAGTCTTTTCTGCTCTGCCATTTTTGCCTCTTTGCGGGCTTGGTGCTCGAGGCATTTCTTCTCTTCCTGCTGTCGAAACAGGTTTTCCGCCTCAGCATGTCTTTTCGCCAACCCAGCCTCGTAAGACTCGTTATCAGAGTCAGAAAGGTTAGCAATCGAGGTGGAATTGAAGGACATGGTGGTATAATTTCAGGATTAAGAGTTCCCAATGGAAAACTTTAAAACCGGAGTCAGGTGATAATTAAATTGCTTATGCATAGAAGCTTCAAGGGCTCAGCCTTAAAAGGGAGGGTACTGTCATATTCCAGAAATATGATAATTATATAATTTATTTCTCCTAATTATTCTCCTAATATTAATAATAGTAGGATAGCATAATAGACTACTCTCCTCCTATTCCGGACTTCCTATAAGTACTGAGTAGTTACAGTGTAATTCCTCAGTCTGTAAATTAACGTCATCTGGTCCTAATCTCATCTTGTCCACTCCGGCTCCTTCACT
>Ga0153964_1000280_pt1 | contig 11189 bp, 9 predicted proteins | sample TSFL048MetaG_FD_104726 | JGI IMG/M metagenome (GOLD analysis project Ga0153964, IMG submission 104726) | Attine ant fungus gardens microbial communities from Florida, USA - TSFL048 MetaG | ecosystem: Host-associated > Fungi > Mycelium > Unclassified | place: USA: Florida, Withalacochee... | reverse complement strand
TATATTATTACTAATTTTTTGCTCCTAAACTCCTGTTGTCTACTCCTATAGGATCACGATGTAGACTAGTTACTGGTACTCCTTCTATTCCAGACTTAGTATAAGTACTCCAGTAGTTACATCTGAGTTCCTTAGTTCGTAGATTAAAGTCATTTATGTCTTCTCCTTGTCCTATCCTCACTCCTATCAATCTATACCACTCCTCTCCGAAACTCCTGGCAACAATTCAGTCCTCCTGAAATACGCAACCACACACGTGATAGTAGATCGAGGCACAGCACATGAGCTGAGGCCAAGGTTGTTCCCTCCCATTTTGTTGTCAAGTCCCTTCCATTCCGGAGTAACTCCGCTCCCGCTCCGCACGTCCCTGACAGATATCAAATATCTTAATACCTTATGCATTATACATAAAGAAACTCTATAGAAGGCTATCAACCAACTAACCTTGATATACACGAGCGCTTGGTCTAAGTACTCCAAACCAAACCACATCACTAAACACTCCAAGAAATGGTAGAACTAGAACTGTATAATCAGTCTTTCCAGATATTAAGAACTAGGTAGCATATCAAACTAGAAAATCTTCAAGACCACAATATAGGATGCCAAATTGTCAAGAACGTGTGGAGCAGGAGCGGAATGACCTGGAGTGGGGTGGAGTTACTCCAGAGTAGAAGAGAGTTGACAACAAAAGTAGAGAACAACCTTGGCCTCAGCTCATATGCTGTGCCTTGATCTGCTGTCGTGTGTGTGGTTGTATATTTCAGGAAGACTGAATTGTTGCCAGAAGTTCAGGAGAGGAGTGATATATTGATAAGAGTGAGGATAGAACATGTAAAAGATATTAATCTATGAACTAAGGAACTAGAATATAACTAATGGAGTACTTATACTAAGTCTGAAATAGGAGAAGTATAAGTAACTAGTCTAAATCATGATTCTATAAGAGTAGACAACAGGAGTTCAGGAGCAGAATTTAGTAATAATATAGAATATAAAAGAAATTATATTATTTAAATGATTATTTTTCGTCATATGACACAAATGCAAGTTCTTCAATAACAAAATACTTAAAATAGCTACCTCAAACAAATGACTATAAGACCTTATGAACTAGATCAAGAAGAAGTCTTTTCCAGCCATTGAGACTATCACTTATGAAGGCCAACCCTACAATACTCTCAACTTCCTCTGGAATGCCCTCTATAACTTCTATAACTCAACCAAAGACCAACCTATCAATATCAGCTTTCTTAATGAGCTACTACAATGTAATACCATTGATTAGCCTCTCTTTTCCAAGCAGAAATTTAAGGATGCTATAGCTAAGTGCTTCTCTTCCTTTATGTCTGGTCTGTAAGAGGACCACTCAGTAGGCGATCACTCCTTAAGCTAGTGGATAGTCCCGGAAGCTAGTTTGAGATTCAAGTGGGGATATATCTACACACACTTGCTAGTATATATACTACACTAAATAGTCAGGCACACAACACCATGGCAACCGACCTATAATCACAGAATGTCCTAGAACAACTAATAATAGATATCGCACCGCATAACACAGACAGGAGAAGTCAAGAACAATGGGAGTGCAATACATGATCTGTCACTGGGCCATTAATAGAACAGACCCTCAGAACTCACTAAGCACGACCCTAGATGTCCCCTTACATGGTCCAGATCATATCTCCTAGTGACACCTAAAGTCTCTTATTACTGACAATGAGTATCTTGAGAAGATAGTCTATATAGCAAACACTGTAAGGGGATCACTCAATGACAACTCTAACCACACTCAATGTTAGTAAAAGAGGCAGTCTTAAGAAGGAACAATAGATAGCCCAGGAGTTCCAATCAATGTTGAGGTAAGGTATTCTACTATACATTACTAGCTATATATACTAGACTAGCTGGTCTGTGTGCATGTTGCTAAGGGAACACAGATCAGGACACTAATAACTACCATACCTAATAAGGCTATGTAGTACTAACTATGGCAACGAGAACAAGAAAGAAGAGAACTAGAGATAGTGAGCTCTGAGGATCTGAGGGCGAGCTAGATAATACTCACCCATATCAGATTACCTAAGCTGTCCTAGAGCATCCCCTTACAAACACCTATATCAAGTACAAATATTAGTCTCCCATTTCAAAATAGCTACTTCAGTCATTATACCCAAGCCCAATAAAGAAGCATACAATATACCCAAATCTTTTCAGCCTATTGTTTTACTTAATACAATAGGTAAACATATCAAGAAGATAATCAGCATCTATCTCCAATTCCACATGTCCTCAAATAGCTTTCTTAATCCTAACCAACTCAGTGGTATTAGACAGCACTCCACTGTAAAGGGACCCCTCACACATAACTCTGGAGCCTGTATTAGTCCTCTGGAGTGACCCTGCAGCTGACCAAATATTACTATGTAATATTTGGTCTTACCTCCATTGTTCTAAGTACACTCCATTGCCTCCTAACACACTTTCATTGTTCAGACCCTGGTTAGCAAAAGCAGGGATAAGAGGACACTGTAATATATATAATGCAGATTATTCCTCCAGGAGCCTCATCTAATTCTCTGAGGAATCTCCTGGAGGTAGGTTGTAACATATTTCATAGACTATAATTTAACTGAGGAATCTCCTGGAGTGCTCCACTCCAGTCACCCTCACATCCACTATCAATGCAGGCCTCTATCTCTCTCACATCATATGTGCTAGATAGCTCAAACAGTGTTATAGTACTATCATTGCTTTTGATATCTAATTCTTCCCATCTCTTAACCATATTTTCCTATTTACATGCCTCAAGAAAGCTAGTCTTAATACTGATATCTTGAAATTCTTTGACAGTTATCATACCAACCAATCAACAACCTATATGTGAAATAGTTTTTTTTTCCCCTCCTTTAACACCAATGTTGGTGTTGGCCAGGGCTTTGCTCTTTTCTCTATCATCTCTACTATTTACATGGCTCCTATCATAAAAACTTTAAAAAAAAGAATAAAAAAATCTTAAAGACAAAATCCCTACAGATCTTCTTTCTTTTGTTGATAATAGTCTTCTTATTTCTTAGGAGAAGAGCTATAACTTATCTTCTTCTTTTCTTCTCTATAGTTATAATATCATCTCCAAATTTCTTTTCAACTCTGGACTTGCTATAGAACACAGCAAATCTGAAGTGTTCCATTTCACTCAATCTTGAAACCTCCCCAATCCCTCCATCAACCTCACCTCTGTAAAGGATTCTACTCTCACACCTAAACTGATCTGGCATTACCTGGGTTTTTACTTTGACCACAAACTCAATTTCTATTTCCATACCCACTTTTATACCACTAAGTGTTTCTCAACCCTTAATGCCATGAAATTCCTAGGCAACTCATTATAAGGTATTCTTTCCATTCAAAAACATGTGTTCTACTAATCGCATTATATAGTTTCTAGCTCTGGTTTTTCAAAGGTGCTCCCACCCTGGCAAACTTATCTAAGCTAAAAAAGATGTAGCAAAGAGCTGCCCTATAAATCACAGGGGACTTCTGCACATTACCAACAGAAGGTATTGAAGCTATTGTAGGTCTTATTCCTATTGCTCTTCATCTGCAAAAACTGAATGGCTGACATTATCTATGCTACACCTCAATTCTCTCATCACATGCTATCAACACCATACTAGATATCTCCCATACCAAAAACCACCCTCCCTATAGATTCTCATCATCCAACCTTACTGCTAAACTATCACAAATGGTCACTTACTATTTGTGATGGGTGCTTTGATACTTTAAATAGTTCAAAAATGCGAAGTTAGATAGGTGACAAAAGATGTTGTTAAGTCTGAGGTCTAATCCTCAGACAGGGAGTCCTTATATACAGAAAAGTGATAGTTTGTGCACTAGGACAGAGCATCACATGCTACTACCTATTGTTCTACATATAGTAGTGCCTTTGTGCTAGAAATAATGATAACTTAACCTTATGGAGGCTGTCCTTTGTTCTAAGAAAAGGACAGATGACTATCTATGGATAATTAATAAAATCCATGTGCAAACATTGAGGCCTTCATATCTCCATGAATATTGATCGCCTCGGTGCCGTTTTAGGCTCATTCTGAGCGGTATAAAAAGGGCTTCTCTGATGTCTAAAAGCAAAGCTTAGATCGTGGCGGTTTCCGAGATATTGGTGATTTAATAAATGGTACCATAGTAGTTACCAGTTGATCTGCCTAATATCTCGGCCAATACTGATCGCTTTGAGATGTGACTGGTATTGATCAAAAGGTCTTTTCAAAGGCTTTCCATAGCCATTGAGACCGTGAGAATAGTCGAAGAATTGATGGAGATATAGCTGAATGAAGTTTGTGACATAAACAACAAGCAAAACTCAAGAGCCCTATCAAGGATGTAAACAAACAACTGTTAGAAATTACTGAATGCTTTGATCTCTTTTACCCCTTTTTTCCCCTGGTTCAAGAGTAGTCAATCATTTCTTTAGTAGAATAACTTTTCATTCTCCTCTATCCTCCTTTCCTAAAAACATTCACAAACATATCCAGCACCTCAACTAGGCCTTTTGTCAATCTCAAAATTCCCCATATAATGCAGCTGTTGTTGCAAATGGCAGGGTTAAAAAATCCAATGTTGTATATGCTATAGCCCACATTTGGTATGACAACCATATAGCAAAACAACTCAAGTGTCAAACCATAAATGTTATGCCTGCCAAAGCTAAGCTTATAGCCATCCATATATACCTCATTTCTGTTATGGAGGATAATAACATGCACAATATCATCGTTGTCACTGACTCTATCACCACTACCTCCAAGGTTCTTAAATCCAATGTCAACCCTTTCCAAAAAATCATTATTTTGCTTGCTACCAAAATCAAGTCTTTTCTAAGTAAGAACAATGTCACAGTTTCTTGTGACCCACAGCCACAATGGCCCTGCAAGAAGATGTCATCTGCTTAGTCATGCTATTTACAACTATTTTCCATCCTTTGTACTGATTTACTAAGACTCCTAGCTATAAGCTAGCATATTGATGTTGACACTCCAGTTTTGTCCTCCACCTAGTAGACTTATTTGGAATCCAGTTGAAATTGTCCTCATTATTCTCAACCCCAGTCCACTACAAGTAAAAGGGCAATTGGTAGAGGTTAGCCCAGCTAGTTAGCTGAGACTATGCCCAGTCACTCTAGAGTCCCTACTTGACAGTAGGACAAAACTGCTAAAACCCTCTACATATTCTGAAACCCCTTTCCCATCATGCCTCAAGCTCCTGGACTAGACCCTTGATTGGACCATTGCATAAGACGTGATGGACTCCACCTAGGACTACCTAGAGAATCCACTACTATACCAATTGAACAGTCTTTCACCACCTCACAGACCAGAAGTCAGCGCCTTACCTCCTTAGAACTAGTAGAAGAATCAGGAGAAGAGACAACAGGAGACAATGTTGGTGACCTTTTAGAACCCCTAACTGGGCCCTCCCAAACTGCTGGAGAACGAGCACCAAGCCCACTCAGGGAGGCATCAAACCATAAACTACAGGCTACTATACTAGCACTAGCTAGACAAACAAGTAACCACCCATAGAAGAAACTTCGAGTAATTAAAGAACCGGACCCATTTAGCAGAGGGGGTCCAGAGGAATTGCATGCATTTGTGTTTCAGTATCAAATCTATTTCTGCACTTGTGAAGGAGAATTCATGGATAATGCAAACAAGGTCTTCTTTACCATATTCTACCTTTGGGGCATTGCCTTGGACTATTTCGAACCCTTTATTAACAAACCAGACCCATACCACAATCTGGATTTCCTAGAGGATTAGTCAGCCTTTGTGCAGAAGCTGTCCAATATTTTCAGGTCTTACTCACCTGAAGATGATGATGAGGATGTAATAGTAGCTATCCCTTTTTCCAATGATGGCAAGGCTGTTGATTACTTTATCCGTTTCGCAAAGTATCAAAATTGCATTCACTGAGACGAGAGAGCCCTCTGCAAGATAGTGAAAGATACTATTCCAAACCAGATATGAGATGAGTTACATTACAGTCAAGAGGATGTGTTATCCTTTGAAGGTTTCAAAAGGGCAGTACTGCAGATTGACAATGATTATTGGAAAAGGATCCAGGATAACAAGAAAAGATTGCAAACAAACTAGTTCTCCCAACACCATTTGACCAAACTACCAAGGACAGAGCTGCCTAAGGCTCCTGGAGCCAAAGAAAGAGCATCTAGGCTCCTATTTCTCCTCAGAGTCTTATCCAGTTCACCATCACAAAGGTCCTTTATCAGTAATGTCTTAGGAGCAGACAGAAGACTTACCTCAGTTGAATAATAATGATGGATGGACTTGGGACTATGTCTACATTGCAGCCAATCTAGACACCTGGTTAGGATCTGCCCCAGATACTCTACCAGGCCCCCTAGCAGTCTAGGGGCATGTACAGCCCAGCTAGAGACGTTCTCAGAACTGTTGAGATAGTCAAAAAATGAGGAGACAGTTTCCTCCCCTCCTGAAGAATCAACTGCCTGATCTCCACTGGAAAAGACTACCTAAGATTGGGAGCTAACATCCTCACCAACCCAATTTCCCCTCTCATCTCACTAAGCTCAAATTTGGTTGCAAAAGTTTTCCAAGGGTTAATCAACTCTAGTTCATTGGATTGTTTAATAGACTCAAGTTTTATTGCTACTCATAAATTGCCATTCCAAATTATCAACTTCCTTCCCCTGGTATTAATAGATGGTACTATTAGCCAAAATATGAATCAAGTCATAACATTACTAATCCAGTTTACTTGTGGCTACTCCTGCATGACTGAGTTTTACATAACGCACCTGAATGGATCAAGCCCAGTAGTACTGGGATATAACTAGTTGAGGATCCACAATCCAGACATTGACTGGAGAGAAGAAGCACTAAACATACCCCCCAAGAAGCTTACCAATATGCTAGGACCTAGGAAAGGAGCAACGAACAACAAAGCAAGATCAATTCATGAACCACAGATATGACCATCCATAACATTGATCAATGCTGCGGTATACCAACATGCTTGCCAGATGCCTGAAGCCCAGGCTTTCCAACTCACCCCCATTGGGACCAATCTACTTGCTATCAGCAATTGAATTACAGACTTTGCAAGAGTTTATCAATGAGAACCTCAAGACAGAAGCCATCTGACCCTCCTAATCACCAGGAGGAGCCCCAGTGCTGTTTGTAAAAAAGAAGAATAGGGATCTGAGATTATGCATGGACTACCATGGCCTAAATAAAATAACCCAAAAGGACTGTTATCCAATTCCATTGATTTCAGACCTCCTGGACGTATCTAAGAAGGCAAGAATATATACAAAAATAGACTTGAGAAATGCTTACTACCTAGTATGCATCGCCAGAGGCAATAAGTGGAAAACTGCTTTCTAGATCTGCTATAGATCTTTTGAATGGCTAGTCATGCCGTTTAGGTTGTCAAATGCTCCTGCAGCTTTTCAACAGTTTATGAATGAGATCTTTGGGGACTTGCTAGACATGTATGTGGTCGTCTATCTAGACAACATATTAATCTGCTCAAACAACCTAGAGGACCATAGGAAGCATGTAGAAGAGGTACTAAGACGCTTCTGCATCCACCAACTATATGCCTTCCCTGCCAAGTGTGCATTCCACAAGGAAAGTGTTGAATTCCTAGGTTTTATATTGGGCCCAGAGGAACTAGCAATGGATGAGCAGAAGGTAAAAGTCATTAGAGACTAGCCAGTTCTCTGCTGATTGAAAGAGATCCAGTCCTTTCTAGGATTCTCGAACTTCTATCGACAATTTATTCATAACTACTCTGACATGGTGTCCCCCCTCACCCAATTGACACATAAGAAAACTCTCTGGGACTGGTCAGAAGACTGTCGAAACGCATTTGAAATGCTAAAAGAAGCCTTTACCACAGCACCAGTACTAGTGAGATAGGACCCTAACTCTAAGATCATTGTGGAAACAGACACATTGGACAGAGCACTGGCCGCTATCCTCTCAACCTACTCAGGAAAGGAGATCTACCCCATAGCCTTTCATTTGAGGATGCTTAATGACGCAGAACTGAACTATGATACACATGACAAGGAATTGTTGGCAATATTTGAGGTTTTTAAGAAATGGAAACATTACCTAGAAGAGACCCCCATACTAGTGGAAGTGTTCATGGACCACAAGAACCTCACTTACTTTTGCAACACTAAATCACTCTCCCAACGTCAAGCACATTAGTCTGAGTTCTTGTCACAATTTAATCTCTCAATATGCTTCAGACCAGAACGGTTAGGAACAAAACCAAATGCCTTGACTTGTCATTGGGATGTTTATGACAAGGGAGAGAAGACTGAGAAGTTAAATCAACAGCCCCTCTTCCTGCCAAACCAACTAGCCTTGAGACATGAGCACAGACCACCAGGACCTATAAGATTACAGGCAGCGATGCTCTTAGACACAGAAACATTGAACTCGGACATTAAGGCAGCAGTGATAGCAGACCAGACTTACAAGAACTACCTTAACTCTCCAGATTCTCCAGACAATGCCAGCTGGGAAGTCAACATCAATGGACACCTTTGTTTTGAAGAACAAATCTTCATACCCAATTTAAAAGACCTTCGCCTGCACATGTTGAGATCAAAACACAACTACCTCTCGCGGGACACCTGGGACAAGCAAAAACCTTACAACTGGTCCACTGGGACTACACTTGGCCAAACCTAAGAACCTTTGTCGCAGATTACATTAACTTGTTGTCACAAAATTCATTCATCCATATCTCCATCAGTTCTTTGACAATTCCCACAGTCTCAATGGCACCCAAAAGCCCTTGAAAAGACCTTTTGATCAATACCAGTCACATTTTGAAGCAATCAGTAATGGCCGAGATATTAGGCAGATCAACTAGTAACTACCATAGTACTGTTTATTAAATCACTAATATCTCGAAAACCACCACAATCTAAGCTTCACTTTTAGACATCAGAGAAGCCTTTTTCATACCACTCAGAATGAGCCTAAAACAGCACCAAGGCGATTAATATTTGTGAAGATATGAAGGCCTCAATATTTGCACATGGACTTCATTAATTACCCATAGATAGTCATCTGTCCTTTTCTTAGAACAAAGGACAGCCTCCATATGGTTAGGTTATCACTATTTCTAACACAAAGGCACTACTATATGTAGAACAATAGGTAGTAGCATGTGATGCTCTGTCCTAGGGCACAAACTATCACTTTTCTGTATATAAGGACTCTCTGTCTAAGGATTAGACCTCAGACTTAACAACATCTTTTGTCACTTGTCTAACTTTGCATTTTTGAACTATTTAAAGTATCAAGCACCTATCACAAATAGTAAGTGACCATTTGTGATACTTGTGTGGTGTCTGTGCCCAAAACAAGGCCAAACACCACAAACCATATAGTATCTTAAAACAGCTCCCCATCCCACCACGTCCATGGGAGTCTATATTGATGGACTTCATCGAGCATCTGCTGGAGTCAGAGGGCCACATGAACATACTGGTAGTAGTAGATAGACTTACAAAGTAGGCAATCTTTGTCCTAACACACAGCTTGATCGATGCCACAGGTCTCGCCAACCTCTTTGTTCAGAACGTCTTCTCCAAACACAGAGTACCAAGTCATATCATGTCAGACAGGGGAACAGAGTTTATTTTGAAGTTTTTCAGGTCACTGGCCCAAGCTTTGGAGATGAGGTTGCATTTCTCCACAGGCTATCACCTAGAGGCAGACAGCCAGACTGAACGCACAAACTAGACATTAGAGCAATACCTATGGATCTACTGTAATTATCAACAATCTGACTGGGCCAGGCTACTACCTTTAGCAGAGTTCACCTATAACAACATGTCTTTGTCCACCACAGGATTGTCCCCCTTCTTCACAAACAAGGGTTACTATCCCAGCCTACAAGTATGAACAGCCCGCAAACTCTCATTGCAATCAGCCAAGAAATTTGTAGTAGATTTAGAAACTATGCACATGGAACTGAAACAAGCCATCGCAGAGGCACAAGGACGCTACCAAGGCCCAGCAGATACTTAACGGTCTACAGCACCCATATTCTAAGCAGGAGACGCAGTCTATGTCCTAGCAAAGTTTATCAAGACCACCTGACCCTCTAAGAAACTCTCAGAACGATACCTGGGACTGTTCTCTGTAACAAAGAGGGTCGGCTCCCACTCGTACCTCGTGAAGTTACCAGAACACCTTAAAGCAATCCACCCTATATTCCACATATCCCAACTTGAACCAGCTCTCTCCAATAACATTCCAAATCACAGCAACCCACCCCCCCTCCCATTGAATTGGATGGGAATCTAGAATTTGAAGTAGCACAAATCCTTGACTCGAAGTTGAATAGATGGAGAATGAACCCCTTGTTGTACTACATTTGCTAGGCCAGATACAAAGGTACTTTGGAGGAATACTCCTGGCTCAGCAGTACTGACCTGAGAAACACCAGCAAACTAATTTCATGCCTTAAATCCAATAAAACCTGGCCCAAACAACTTACCTTTGACCACCTGAAGGTTCACATCCGTCCCATTACTAACCATCAAATACCTAGCAACAATCTCAGTATTGGCCACGAGGGTGTGGCCATTAAGGAGGGGGTACTGTCACAGTTCCTTGTGACCCACAGCCACAATAGCCCTGCAAAAAGACATCATCTGCTTAGTCATGCTATTTACAACTATTTTCCATCCTTTGTACTGATTTACTAAGACCTCTAGCTATAAGCTAGCACATTAATATTGACACTCCAGTTTTGTCCTCCACCTAGTAGACTCATTTGGAATCCAGTTGAAATTGTCCTCGTTATTCTCAACCCCAGTCCACTACAAGTAAAAGGGCAATTGGTAGAGGTTAGCCCAGCTAGTTAGCTGAGACTATGCCCAGTCACTCTAGAGTCCCTACTTGACAGACAACAGAAATGCCATCCACTTCTGGCATTGCCCCAGTAAAGCCAAATGGCCCAGGCACAGACTTGTCAACAATCAAGTCAAGGCTACTGATAATACACCAACTCTCCCCAGCAAAAACTCCTTCTTGTTTAGCAAAAAGAAGAAAGTAAAGAAAGTAAACTCAGTGACAACAAGATTACAGTTGTCC
>Ga0153964_1000276_pt1 | contig 11251 bp, 9 predicted proteins | sample TSFL048MetaG_FD_104726 | JGI IMG/M metagenome (GOLD analysis project Ga0153964, IMG submission 104726) | Attine ant fungus gardens microbial communities from Florida, USA - TSFL048 MetaG | ecosystem: Host-associated > Fungi > Mycelium > Unclassified | place: USA: Florida, Withalacochee... | reverse complement strand
TTTTACAACTACTTCAAAGTATCAATGTCACTATATAGGATTGTTTCCTTGGAATGATAGGTTGCTTCTTGTGCCTTGGTGAGTCTTCAATGTGAATGAACCGTAGTCTCCCTCATTGATGCATCGTATGTTCAGAGTGTTGCGAGGTCAGTATCTTAATATCTATCGGGAAATCGGTGCCTCATGTCGTCCACAGGGGTGCTGTGAATGTATTGCAGATATTGTTTGTGAGTAGTATGATATATGCCATTATCGTGTTCTGACACAGTGATTATAGGTTGTCCTTGTGAGATGCTCTGCTAGACATAGTCCATTTTCGCAAATTTGGATAATTTTGGGTATATTACGAACTGCTGAATATCAAGAACTCATGATTTAATCGTCATCTGAAATTGGCAACTGGTCGACAAGAAAGGTAGTTCTCAGTGGCTAATCATCTTCTCCAACCAGGCAAATCATAAGGCTGGCCTCAGGACAATCAATTGCTTTTTTGAAGCCCAATGGGATTTACGGCTTTTACTCCAATCATCTCATTTTTTTTTTAAATCAACGATTTATTACACGGGGCGCGTAGGCAGACTGTGGTAAGTACTAAGTACCTACTTAAATATGAGAGAAGTAAGAGGGAAAAGAACAAAACATGAAGTGGAAAAGAGGTGACAAGTAGAGCATGAGGTAACAACTGCTGTGCTTTTACTCTGTGGAGTCGCGCTGCAATGGGACTTTATCCATTATCAAAGCTAAATGCACCTGGATTATCTGCAAGGAAGTAAACAAAGCTGTTAATGATAATGTTGCATGGTTGAGTGGAGGGATCATGCAGGTTGCATTCCATGACTATGTGTTCACAAGTTTGAACTTCAGCTTCACCACATGGGCAGTTGGTTGGGAGATAGGGGAAGAATCTCTGTCTATATTCTCTAATGGGAGCATGTCTGGTGGTCATGCAAGTGAATCAAGTACACAGTGAGTTTGTGAATCCTATGAAGGGTAGCCATGATCTTCCTTTGGCATACATAGGTTTGATGACTTGTTGTTTTTCATCTTCGAAACTCAAGAAGCATTGGCCTTTTTTGGGGTTATCCACAAAAGACTCTTGCCACTCATGGAGGATGTTGTTGCATTCTTTTTTTCCTGCTAAACAAGTGCGATTCTTTGCTAGGAAAGGTAGGGATGCATTTGCCTGCTTTGACCTGGTCATCAACAAGCTGATGTCTAGGCCACTTAGCTTTGCTTGGGCAATACCAGCAATGGATTTTATTTCTGCTATCTTTTCTTAGAAAAGCATCAACAGCAGAAATGATTTGTCACAAACTTTATTCAGTCATATCTCCATCAATTCTTCGATGATTCTCATGGTCTCAAAGGCTATGAAAAGCCCTCAAAAAAACCTTTCAATCAATGCCAGTCACGTCCCGAGGCAATTAATATTGGCTGAGATATTAAGCAGATCAACTAGTAACTACCATGTTACTATTTATTAAATTGCTAATATCTTGGAAACTGCCATAATTGATGCTTTGGTTCTAGGCTCAGCAGAAGCCTTCTTCATAATGCTCAAAATGAGTTTAGAACAACCTCAAGGCAATTAATATTAGTGGAAATATGAAGACCTCAATGTTTGTACATAGACTTTATTAATTATCCATAGTATAAGAACACTAAATTCCAAGCTAGAATAAAGTCAACTGCTCTTTGTTCAGTGATTGACAAAGAAAACTCAATTGTTATCACTAAGTCTTGACGACTCAAGGACCACTCGAGGTAAGTGTTTAGAAAGAACTCAATGGAGTTCTCTATTAGATTTGGCTACCTACTTATACTACTTTACAAGTGGCTATGCCTCTATTATTACACAATCACATGTCCTTCCAGAACCTTCTATGATCACATGACCTTGTCATGTGATATAATTACCTAATTTCCCATGCTATTCATACCTTGATCCCATTATATGACTTGATGTTAGAGATTAGATGTTTGAATGCGTGGGAGACTCTTTCCTCCTTGGGGCTCTCATAACATCAATAGAGTTCCTGTTAGATTTTCTACACTACTTATACAACTACTACATGGTTTGTGCACTATTTTCCCACACCTATCATGTGACATCATAACTTTCTGTCATATGACTGTGACACTTGTGACATGACACTTTCCCACACTCCCTTCTGTGTAGTAAGTCCAAGATAAAAAATATATATATAAATAATAACTTAGCTGTTTTGCCAAGTCATGACATATAGATAGTCATCTGTCCTTTTCTTAAAACAAAAGACAGCCTCCATATGGTTAAGTTATCACTATTTTAAGTACAAAGGCACTACCATATGTAGAACAATAGATAGTAGCATGTGATGATCTGTCCTAGTGCACAGACCATCACAATCCTGTATATAAGGACTTTCTGTTTGAGAATTAGACCTCAGACTTAACAACATCTCTTATCACTATCTAAACTTTGTTTATAAGCACTTTCTGAATAAATCTTCAACCCAATCACAAATAGTAAGTAGCCTTTTGTGATAGTAAGAAAGTAGGACTCTGGTTGGGCAGAGATCTTATGTCCTAATAAACATAGTTACTTAGCAAGAAATCATTATTAATTCTGTACTATTTGAGATGTTACTATAATGTCTCTCACACAATATAACTCCCTCATGAGCAGCATGCTCAATCAAAAGCATGTTCTTGCTAAATTAAGGGCAGAGTTAGAAAGAAGATGGAGAAAGATATATTTTGAGTGCAAGAAGTTTGGGTACCTGGCCCATAACTGCAGAAACAGGAAAGGAGGAGAAAAGAGGACGCTGATTCCTCAAAATAGATTTGAGGTGTTATCGAGTAGAGTAATGAGGTATGAAGTAGAGATAAGAAGGCAGAAAAGTGAAAGAAAAGAGGAAGAAATAATACAATGTTTTAAGTGTAAAGAAAAGAGACACTGATAGAAGGAATGTCCAAAGAGGAAAAAGAAAAGAAGAAAAAGAGTCATGTAGGTAATAGCATCACAAAAGGTACAACCAAAGAAAGAGCTGGCATGCTCCATAAGAAGAAATGTACAGAATAATGAGATGAGGTGTTTTGAGTATAAAAGGGTAGGACATTGATACAGAAATTGCCCTGATAGGAGACTAGCAAAGGAGAGGGTAGCGCATGTGATGAACCTACAAAAGACGCAGCAGGAGAAGTGGAGAAGAACCCCAGAGAATGCTTTATAGCAAAGAGCATTTGAGCATTGTGAAGAGGAAGTACCTGAAGAAGCAGATTTATTTGAATTGGGATAGAGTAATAGGGAGATAGTAGTTGTTTTGTATTTGACATGTGAAGATTGTGGAAAGAAGGGCCATTATGTAATGGAAAACAGAGGGCAGGGAGTAATCAAAGAAAAAGAGTAGAAAGAACTAAAGAAGTATGGAGAATGTTTGAGAAAAGGAGGAGAAGGTGGCATGCCTACTGGGAAAAAAGCATAGCAAAGCAGTGTATGGGCAAGAGACCTGAAAGGCATAGCCAGAGAAGGGGGTACTCAAAGGGAAGTTTAGAGAACTTTCAAAATGTTAAAAGAAGTGTGGTTGGATATTGGTATTGAAAGGACAAACACTCACAAGGGTATCACAATAAAAGTGCTCTTAGATAGTGGCACAACAGGGATGTTTATAGATAGGAAAATAGCAGCCAAACATGGATTTAGGCTACAGAAGTTAGAAAGGCCAGTAAGAGTAAAGAATGTTGATGGAATGTACAACAGTGGAGAGGCTATTATGTATGAGGTAGAAGTAAATGTGTACTATAAGAGCCATGTCGAAAGAATGAGAATGGATGTATGCAACCTGGGGACAGAAGTAATTCTGGGAATGCCCTGGTTAGCAGCACATAACCCAGAGATCAATTGGAAAATGGGAGAGATAAAGATGACAAGATGCCTACCTCTATGTGGTGAAGTAAAGAAAAAGAAAAAGAAAAAGAAGGGAAGGAGAGTAATAACATTGGAAGAAGAAAAGATCATTAGATGGATAATAGACGATAAAGAGAATTGGGAAAAAGAAGAAGAAATTGAAGAAGATCATAGAAAAATTGAAGAAATAGTCCCAGAAAAATTCTTGAAGTGAAGAAAAGTGTTTGGGAAGATAGAGTTAAAAAGAATGCTAATGAGAAAAATTTGGGATTATGCCATAGATCTCAAAGAAATATTTGTACCATAAAAGAAAAAGATTTACCCACTATCCAAATATGAAAGGAAAGAGGTCCAGAATTTTGTAGAAGACCAGTTAAGAAAGGGATATATTAGGCCAACAAAATCTCCTCAAACATCACTAGTATTTTTTGTAGGCAAGAAAATGGTTATGAACTATCGTAACTTGAATAGCCAGACAATAAAGAACAATTATCTACTACCATTAATCACAGAGTTAATCAACAATATGGGTAGCAAGAAAGTATTCACTAAAATAGATCTCAGGTGAGGGTTCAATAACATAAGAATCAAAGAGAGCGATGAGTGGAAGAGAGCATTTATGACATATGTGGGCTTCTTTGAGCCAACAGTTATGTTCTTTGGGATGACAAATTCACTAGCAATGTTCCAGACAATGATGAATGAAATACTAAGGGACTTAATAAACGAAGGAAAAGTTGTGGCATTTGTAGATGATATACTAGTAGGAACAGAAACAGAGAAGAGGCATGACAAAATAGTAGAAGAAATATTAAGGAGACTAGAAGAAAACAACTTGTATATCAAGCCAGAAAAATGTGTGTAGAAAGTGAGGAAGATAGGATTCCTTGGAGTCATCATAGGACCTGATAGAATAGAAATAGAGAAAGAAAAGGTAGATGGAGTGTTAAGTTGGCCAGAGCCAAAGAATATAAAAGATGTTAGGAAATTTTTGGGCCTTGCAAATTATTATAGAAGGTTCATTAAGGACTTTGCACAAGTAGCTAGGCCAATGAACATATTGATGAAAAAAGATGTAAAGTGGCAGTGAAAGCAAGAGCAACAATAGGTCTTTGACAAGCTCAAAAGAATTTTCATGACAAGACCTATATTAGTATCCCCAGACTTAGACAAAGAGTTTAGGGTAGAGACAGACACCTCAAATTACACAACAGGAGAAATACTCTCAATCAAGTATTTCAATGAGTTGTGGAGACTGGTAGCTTTTATTTCCAAATTATTGAGTGATACAGAGAGAAACTATGAGATATATGATAAGGATGTCAGAATAGCCAACTCCTGAGCTAGAATAAAGCCAACTGCTCCTTTATTAGCATTTGACAAGGAGAACTCAATGGAGTTCTCATTAGATTTTCTACACTACTTATACAACTACTACATAGTCTGTGTACTATCTTTTCACACTCATCATGTGACTAGTCATGTGACACCAATGTGACATCCTATCATGTGACTGTGACTCATAACACTTGTAACATGACACTTTCCTATACTCCTTTCTGTGTAGTAAGTCCAAAAGAAAAAGAAAAGAAAAGTGAATATAAATAATAACTTAGCTATTTTACCAAGTCATAACATAGTTGAAGTTGAGCTTTTGATCAAAGTAAGAGCCAAGGTATCATCATATTGACTTGGGAGAAATAATAGGACCTCCTACAGAAGACAAGTCAATAAAAGGGTTGGGAGGATATTAAGCTCACTATAAGACTCTAGCTGTAATGACTTAAGTCTACTCCAAGTCAAAGTTAACAAGAAGAACTCAATAGAGTTCCTATTTGATTTTGTACACTACTTATATATTTTACTACTGTGACTATGTAACATCCTCCCATGGTCCTTATGTTATTCTCGTCATGTGTCTACCTCCTCACATGTTGTAACTATGACTGTGACTTTTTAATGTGGCCAATATATAACCAACATATGACCAATGTTACACTTTATGACTATGTAACTATCACATGAATGCTTTTTCACACTCCACCTTAGTAATAATCTAAATAAAACAAAAGAAAAGAAAAGAAAAATAGAAAATGACTTAGCTGTTTTACCAAGTTATGATACTTGCTATCACAAACTTCATTTGGCCATATCTCTATCAATTCTTCAATGATTCTCACAGTCTCAAAGGCCACAGAAAGCCCTCAAAAAGACCTTTTAATCGATGCCAGTTACGTCTCAAGGCAATCAATAATGGCCGAGATATTAAGCAGATCAACTGGTAACTACTATGTTACCGTTTATTAAATCACTAATATCTCAGAAACCACCACAATTGATGCTTTGGTTCTAGGCTCAGCAGAAGCCTTTTTCATAATGCTCAGAATGAGCCTAGAAAAATCTCAAGGCAATTAATATTAGTAGAGATATAAAGGTCTCAATATTTGTACATAGACTTTATTAATTACCTATAGATAGTCATCTGTTCTTTTCTTAGAACAAAGGACAGCCTCCATATGGTTAGGTTATCACTATTTCTAGCACAAAGGCACTATCATATGTAGAACAATAGGTAGTAGTATATGATGATCTGTCCTAGTGCACAGACCATCACAATTATGTATATAAGAACTCATAGTCTGAGGATTAGACCTCAGACTTAACAACATCTCTTGTCACTGTCTAAAACTCGCTTTCTAAGCATTTTTGAATATTCTAATATCAAATTACAAATCAATAAGTGGCCTTTTGTGATACTTACATAAAATAAAACAATTTGGTTTTGTTGTACTCCATAACGAGACCTGCATCAAGGAGAATTTTTGACATAATGTTATAACTACAAAGCAAAAAGGAGAAAGAAAGCGAATAACTTTTCTCTTGAGAAATTAAAAGACTATCATCCACAAAAAACAAAATATCAGTCAGGATTTTTATTTCCAAGTGTTTTATTCTTTTTTTGAATGTTTTAATGATTGAAGCCAAATAGATAGTAGAGAGGATGGGTGAGAGAGCTGAGCCTTGGCCCACTCCTATATTAGTATTAAAAGATAGTAAAAAGAGATTATTCCATGAGTACATAGTAAAGCAATTAAAATGATAACTGTTGAAGAATCCTATAATATTAGTATTAAGACCAGCTTTTGTAAGGCATAGAGAGAGAAAATCATGATTCAAAGATGGAAAGAATTGTGCAATGTCAAATGCTATGATGCTAGTATAGCACTATTTAAGCCACCCTACTCAAATAATATAGGTAAAATATAACCCTACATCAATAATAGAACATTGTCATATTTCTCCAAACTGATGAGAGTCCAGGAATTTATTGGCTGACATTTGAAATTGTAGTCGAGTGCTGATAACTTTCTCAACAAGTTTTCTAATGGTGTTTAGCAGGACAATGGGGCAAAAGGACTTTGGGGAGTTGTATGAGTCCTTATTTGGTTTGGGAATGATTATAATGTTAGTAGACTTAAAGTATAATGGCCAATATTCTAGGTTTATACATGCATTAGCAATGTGTATGAATTTTTCTAAACATCTTTCATTAGTTATCAAAGACTTAAGGTGCCTCCAAGAGATGTAATTAGACCTAGGAGCCAATAAAGATAAGCACTTAGCTATAGCATCTCTGAATTCTTGCTTAGAGAAAGGAGGCCATTTTATTAAGTCTGCTTGAGAGATTTCACTGAGAAAAGCAGTGTTAATAGGTCTGTTTTCTGCTGAGTTATATGACAAGTGAAAAGCATGCCACAGATCTGGAAGGGTGTTGCAAGGTCAATTTTCATATGAAATAGACTTGATGATAGACAGAGACTTTTTCCTAACCCAGTTCATTAGATCCCAAGGTCTTTTGTTTGAAGAGGCAATTTCATATATCTTTTTGTTGAAGAAGTTCCTCTTAGCTGTATAAATATTTGTCTTGAATTCTTTCCAATATTGGTATCACAAATAGTTACTTACTATTTGTGATGGGTGTTTTGATACTTTAAAGAGTTCAAAAATGCAAAGTTAGACAAGTGACAAAAGATGTTGTTAAGTCTAAGGTCTAATCCTTAGACAAGGAGTCCTTATATACATAATTGTGATGATCTGTGCACTAGGACAGATCATCACATGCTACTACCTATTGTTCTACATATGGTAGTGTCTTTGTACTGGAATAATGATAACCTAACCATATGGAGGCTGTACTTTGTTCTAAGAAAAGGACAGATGACTATCTATGGATAATTAATGAAGTCCATGTACAAACATTGAGGCCTTCATATCTCCACTAATATTAATTGCCTCGAGGTCGTTCTAGGCTCATTCTGAGCATTATGAAGAAGGCTTCTGCTGAGCCTAGAACCAAAGCATCAATTGTGGTGGTTTCTGAGATATTAGTGATTTAATAAACGGTAACATAGTAGTTACCAGTTGATCTGCTTAATATCTTGGCTATTATTGATCATCTCGAGACGTGACTGGTATCGATCAAAAGGTCTTCTTAAGGGATTTGAGCTGGCTTTGAGACTGTGGGAATCGTCAAAGAATTGGTGGAGATATGACTGAATGAAGTTTGTGACAGTTAGATATTACCTAAGGCTCGATACTTGTTCAGACTGGCTGTGTAATCTGGAGACCACTATTCTTTGGAATGTTTTGTGATTTGTCTCATTTTGAAGTGAGTGCTCCATGCATTACTAAAGACAATGGTCATTTGTTGAACTACATTTTCTAGGATTTCTTTCAAATTGATATTTGCAGTATTGAGAGTTGTTATGCCATTGGTTATCGAAGTAATAAAGTTTTTCTTCTCCTTACTATCTTTACTAATGGTTCATATGTTGATATTGATGTTGATTTCCCTGATACCTATCTCTATGGTTAGAGGGACATAATCAGATAGCTTATATATGTTAGGGTAAAGTATATGGTAGCCAAAACCTATGTTGTTAGGAAAGAGGAATACCAAATCTATAACAGAGTTAGAGTCATGGGGGTTGTCCATGAATCTAGTTGGTCCAGGATTAGAAGAGGAAGATAGTTCTAATCCTAAGCTGTTAGCTAAAGTGAGAAGATTGTTAGTATGACTAGAATGGTGATAAAAGTTTAGATCCCAGTCACTATTCCTTATGTTGAAGTTACCTGTCATAATGATAGTATTGTTTAAGTTCACAATGTTTCAATTAAGGAACTAGAGAGTAGTTTGGTTACTGTCCAAGTATATATTAATAATGAGATTGACATCTTGATCATTGTGGAAGGCTAAGACGTTAATGTTGCGGTAGTTGACAATATCTAGTCATAGGGCAAATCTCATTCTTGAGAGGTGTTTGTTGACATCAGTAGCAACTCTTGTATAATTATCTTATGACATATCTTGATGAATGAATAATATCTATTTAGGGTGATTGGAAGTACCATAGAAGGGGTCTCCTAAGAGATTGGAATAGCTAAGAATGGGTCAAATAAGTGATCTAGAAGGTTCCTGAATAAAGATAATATCAGTGGTATTTTTGTTGCTTTCTAGAATAATGTCAGTTAGGATTTTGTTTTTCCTAATATTCTGCAAAAAGATTTTAGGTTTTCTTTAATCATAGTTTCTTACTACCTATGGCTAGGCAAATTGAATTGGTCCTAGTTTTCTAGGCCTCTTGAGCTTTCTTGGAATGCCACTCTCTATTAAAGCAATTTCTCCAAAAAGGACATTTGTAGTCATTAGCTATGTAGTCGCCTTTACAGTTAATACATTTAAAAGAGTGGGAACATGGCAAACCCTGTGCAGTTTTGAGATGGGAAGGGTCAAGTTTAGGGTTAGCTTTGTAGCACCACACTAAGTCTCTGTGGTGTTCAAGTTTATAAGAACTGCTGCATTTCTGATACTTGGATCCATAAGCTCTACAGGAGAAGGTTAAATGGCCCTATTTACAGCAGTTGTGGTACTAAAAAATGCCTATATCACAAAAGGTTACTTACTATTTATGATGGGTGCTTTGATACTTTAAAGAGTTCAAAAATGTAAAGTTAGACAAGTGACAAAAGATATTATTAAGTCTGAGGTCTAATCCTCAGACTATGAGTCCTTATATATAGAATTGTGATAGTCTATGTACTAGAACAGATCATCACATACTACTATCTATTGTTTTATATATGATAGTGCCTTTGTGCTTAATATAGTAATAACTTAACCTTATGGAGACTGTCCTTTGTTCTAAGAAAAGGACAGATGACTATCTATGGATAATTAATGAAGTCTATGTACAAATATTGAAATCTTTATATCTCCACTAATATTAATTGCCTTGAGGTTGTTCTAAACTCATTCTAAGCATTATGAAAAAGGCTTCTGCTGAGCCTAGAACCAAAGCATTGATCATGGTGGTTTCCGAGATATTAGCGATTTAATAAATAGTAACATAGTAGTTACCAGTTGATCTGCTTAATATCTTAGCCATTACTGATTGCCTTGAGACATGACTAGTATTGATCAAAAGGTCTTTTCAAGGGCTTTTGGGCGCCATTGAGACCATGGGAATTGTCGAAGAATTGATGGAGATATGGCTGAATGAAGTTTGTGACAGCTATACAACAATATTGACTTTGTAAGTCTCTTGTGTCCTCAAAGATCACATAATCTCTTTGACCTCTTCTACTACTTTTCAAGGTCCTTTACCATCCATTGATGCCACTCCTAAGGATTCTACCTAACTTTAACACTATGAAGACCTTTGTTGTGCTCTTCACATACAATTTGGGTATTTTTAATAGCTAGTTCTTGAGGGCTTTATGGTACTGTTCTGCCCTCTACACTTGGAACCTTTGTCTCCATTGTTCTGTTGTCACACTGGACAGCTATTTAGGTAATAGAAGTAATAATTTTAATCCTAATAACAATAATAACTAGCTCGAGAGATAAGTCTGGTCCTGTCACAAACTTCATTCAGTCATATCTCTGTCAATTCTTCGACGATTCCCACGGTCTTAAGGCCAGCTTAAAGCCCTTAAGAAGACCTTTCGATCGATGCTAGTCACATCTCGAGGTGATCAATAATGGTTGAGATATTAAGTAGATCAACTGGTAACTACTATGTTACTGTTTATTAAATCACTAATATCTCGGAAACCGCCGTGATTGATGCTTCAGTTCTAGGCTCAGCAGAAGCCTTCTTCATAACGCTCAGAATGAGCCTAGAACGACCTCGAGGCAATTAATATTAGTGGAGATATGAAGACCTCAATGTTTGCACATAGACTTCATTAATTACCTATAGATAGTCATCTGTCCTTTTCTTAGAACAAAGGACAGCCTCCATATGGTTAGGTTATTATTATTCCAGTACAAAGACACTACCATATATAGAACAATAGGTA
>Ga0153964_1000272_pt1 | contig 11300 bp, 12 predicted proteins | sample TSFL048MetaG_FD_104726 | JGI IMG/M metagenome (GOLD analysis project Ga0153964, IMG submission 104726) | Attine ant fungus gardens microbial communities from Florida, USA - TSFL048 MetaG | ecosystem: Host-associated > Fungi > Mycelium > Unclassified | place: USA: Florida, Withalacochee... | reverse complement strand
TCGGAGGAACTTGATGAGCCTGTATTCTTTGATCTACTATAGACTAAGAGATGCCGAGCAAATCCATTTGTAAAATATCCCTCCCACAATGATCTTCGGTTCTTCTATACAAGTATGTCAATGACTGTAAACTATAATCAGACTTGCACTATGATGATCAGCAATGTGACAATCTTCAAAATTGCATTTACGTGAGCTCTTTCTCTCACGCACTTAAATGGGATTCTCATTCGTGAAGTGGCGCAAAGAAATGATATGCTTCTGTGCTGAATCCTGGAGCTGCATTGAACCAGTTTCCTCAGAAACCGGGGAACGGTGCCGTCAGTGACTAGCAGGGGTAATGTTACGTCAGCCCGGTTATCTATGGAACATTACATAATGTCGAGATTATCAGCGATGTGATTGTGCCACTTGACCTAACTCTATAATCTTCCAGATAAGTAACCCCATTTTTTCCACGGGTGAGGAAAGATATGGAGTCAGGATGAACTTCCTCAGTCGAATGGTAGGATCATCCGAGTGAGTTATTACATCATCGGTGATTCACTGCTCCTCCAGCGAATTTTCTTCTTCCTTATGGAGCTCATAATAGAGGAGGAACTGGATCAGTGAAATAAATTGTAAGCCTATATTCATCTTCTGCGGAATGGAGATAAACATATGCTTACAATTTATTTTGCTGGTGACTTCTCCACTAATATGAGCTTTTCCCCAAGTCAATGACAGTGGGAGTTTGAATTGTATTTATTAATATTTAATTATAGATATTCTTACTGCTTTGAATATCTTCATTTACTTTCACTTTGCTGATCCATCGCTCGCAAAATCACTACCATTCTATGCTCCCTCCAGTATATAAGGACATCTCTCTTATTATTATAAATGATTGCTCTTTACCTCTCACCCTCCCTTATGGTGTATCTATTATTCACTAAGTAGGAACATACTAGGAACATACTACTGCACTATAGTCACTGGCCCTATTTGAACAGGTTACGGGCCCTGGAGGGCAAGTACTGTGCAAAAATTTTCTGCAGTCATAAGTGCAATTATTTGCTAGCATAAGTATTCAGTATCCTACACTCACCTCTAGGTCTTAAAAATCTCTTGCTGATGCCATGTTCTTTCTGTCTTATTCACTAGGTAAACAATGACTTCTTAGACTCTCAGCCTCCTCCACACTTTTGATGGCTATGATTTTACTAAGTGGAAAACCACTGCTTAACATGTAATTAATGCCATTGGCTACCAAATAGTGCTAGGCATTGAACTGTCTCTGATATTTGTCAATAATGCTGAAAAGGATAACTCAAGCAGGGCTAGAGATAATTGGGATAACCAAAACTCTTAAGCCTATGGTAATCTGATATTTCCACTGGCATCAGGAACCATGCTACAAAAGTGAAGAGAGATACCACAAAGGATCTACTAGACTGGCTAAAGACATAGTATGGCACAACTAGTATCTCTGCTACTTACTCTAATGTTGTTGCTGTTAAGAAACTTAGGATCCCTAGAGACTGTGATCCTACCCCCACTCTAAATAAGTTATTATCTCTATTTATGTGCCTTGAGGACAATAAACTCATCTACACAGAGGCAATCTATGCAATGACTCTTCTTGCAAAGCTACTGCCATAGATGAAAGAGATCACATGAAGCTATAACCAGAAGTCCTCAGATACTCTCTCTCTCTCTTTTGCAGCTATCTGTAATGATGTTATACTCAACTGGTAACAGTGTTTGTCAAAAGGAAAGCAAAGGATCTCATAGCAAAACTTTGAGATGAAGAAACTATCAAACATTCAATGCAAAGGCAGTGATCCCCAGTTCTAGCAACAGCAACATGTACAGTAGAACCAAGGACCTAGTAAACTATGAGAAAAGCAAGGCAGCCAAAGAAGAAATAAGTAAAAGCAGTAGTATGAGCATCACAGCCCTCATGTGCACTCTGTACAAACACTATAACTTGTTAATGTTAGACCATGAATGTTATGACTTGGCAAAACAGCTAAGTCATTATTTATATTTCTTTTCTTTTTCTTTACTACACAGGAAGGAGTGTGGGAAAGTGTCATGTCACAAGTGTCACTCAGTCACATGAATAGGAAGTTACATAGTCACATCACATGACAAGTCACATGATAGGTCTGGAAAAATAGTACACAGACCATATAGTAGTTGTATAAGTAGTATATAGAAAATAATAGAAACTCCATCTATCACAAATGGTCACTTACTTATTTGTGATTATGGATTCTAGAGCTAAAAGGGTCTTAGAAGCAAAGTTTAGATGGTGACAAAAGATGTTGTTAAGTCTAAGGTCTAATCCTCAGACAGGGAGTTCTTATATATAGAATTATGATAGTCTATGCACTAGGACAGATTATCATATGCTACTACCTATTGTTCTACATATGGTAGTGCCTTTGTGCTTAATATAGTGATAACTTAACCTTATGGAGGCTGTTCTTTGTTCTAAGAAAAGGACAGATAACTATCTATGAGTAATTAATAAAGTCTATGTGCAAACATTGAGATCTTCATATCTCTACTAATATTAATTGCCTTGAGGTTGTTTAAGGCACATTCTGAGAATTATGAAAAAGGCTTTTGCTGAGCCTAAAACTGAAGCATCAATCATGGCAGTTTCCGAGATATTAGTAATTTAATAAATGGTAATATAGTGGTTACCAGTTGATCTGCTTAATATCTCGGCCAATATTGATTGTCTCAAAATATGACTGGCATTAATCAAAAGGTCTTTTAGAGAGCCTTCCATAGCCATTAAAACCATGAGAATCATTGAAGAATTAACCAAATGAAGTTTGTAATACTCTGGTTAGGTAAAGATCTTGTACCCCAACAAATGTAGTAGTAACTAGCAAGATCAATCATTAAATCCATACCTTCTTTAAAGACATAGCACCATGTCTCTAGAACAATACAACTTTCTTATAAACAACTTGCTCAAAGAAAAGCATGTTCTTGCTTTATTAAAAGCAAATGTTACAAACTTCATTCAACCATATCTCCATCAATTTTTCAATGATTCTCACAGTTTTAATGGCTATGGAAGGCTCTCTAAAAGACCTTTTGATTAATGCCAGTCACATTTTGAGACAATCAATATTGGCCGAGATATTAAGCAGATCAACTGGTAACCACTATATTACCATTTATTAAATTACTAATATCTCGGAAACTGCCATAATTGATGCTTCAGTTCTAAGCTCAGCAGAAGCCTTCTTTATAATGCTCAGAATGAGCCTAAAATGATCTCAAGGCAATTAATATTAGTGGAGATATGAAGACCTCAATGTTTGTACATGAATTTCATTAATTACCCATAGATAGTCATCTGTCCTTTTCTTAGAACAAAGGACAGCCTCCATAAGGTAAATTTATCACTATATCAAGCACAAAGGCACTACCATATGTAGAACAATAGGTAGTAGCATATGATGATCTGTTCTAGTGCACAAACTATCACAATTCTGTATATAAGGACTTTTTGTTTGAGGGTTAGACCTTAGACTTAACAACATCTCTTGTCACTGTCTAACTTTGCTTATTAAGCACTTTTGAATATCAACTCATCAATCACAAATCAAGTAAGTGACCATTTGTGATACTAGAGCTCATGCAGATATCTTAGGAGGGAAGTAAGATGAGCTGGCATTAGGTTATAGACAGAGTTATCAAATGGGAATGTTCTAGATCCACTTTGTATTGGATATACCTTGTTAGAGACAGTATACTTGCACTCTGAAACTAGCAGTGTACTGATAATGGACTTAGGTGAACATGCCACTGATTGCAAATAAGTATTGATGGTATTAGATCAGATATATTTAGATAAATAACACTTAAGATACAACTTAGAGATTTGGAACCATAGTTGGAGCTTACTAACACTTGATAGGTAACTCAGGAGTTCTAAATTGCAAGCTAATAACAGAGAGAAGAATATCAAAGAATAAAGAAGATTCTAGAAGAAAATGGTAATAGGGACGTGTTATTAATGAAAAGGAGTCAGGAGAGGGATACATAATCAGTAAGGACTTAGAGAAAGAAGGAGTTAAGGGAATCCTAAAAGTAGTAATAGTTTTCTTTTTATATTTTTTATCTTTTGAGTTTTAGGGCTTTGTAATAATTTTAATATAGTATTTGGAGTGCAGTTGGATTGGAGAGGAGCCTCTTGACTCCTACCTCCATTTACACTGCCTCTGGAATTGTGAATGCAGATCTATTGAGAGTAAGAAGACTAGGATCAGAAGGATGTCTTGAGAAGAACACTGAATATACCCAGAACTCAATCTAGAGAGAAGATATAGATGCAACTTGGGCAGGCTTTGGAGAGAACAACAGGCTAGGAAAGCTTAGCTAGGTATACACTTGGATTACATCACACCTGTAAGGTTTGGTGTTGGGGGTGCAGACAAGAGGGCAACTGAGTATAAAGGGTCCATGAGTGATCAACTAACTGTATTTTCCAGTGGAGCTTTTGTTATAGTGTGTAAAGGTTGATACCTTAGGGAGGCTATGCAACAATGATCCAGAGAAATCCTATACTCTTTTTATAATGACCAAACACCTATTTTATTTGAGCTATATATGATTCTATTTTTCTAGTTACTTATAACCTTCATCTTTGATTATCTCTCCTTGAACCTTTAGCATGCAATTAGGAGGTGGTACATCATTGTTTTATTTGTCCCAGTATGCAATTCCCTTTTGTACCCTTTCACTGGTATTCTTTGTGGGCAAAAAAGACAGAAGCAAGAGGATAGTTATTGATTATTATGGTCTAAATAAACAAACTGTAAAGAACAACTACCTGTTGCTATTGATAACTGACTTAATTGATAGCATAGGAAGCAAGAAAATATTTACAAAAATAGACTTGTAATGGGGCTTTAATAATGTAAGGATAAAAAAAGGAGATAAGTAAAAAGGAGCATTCACAATGTATGTGGGCTCTTTTGAACCAACTGTTATATTTCTTGGTATAACAAACTCACCAGCAACTTTCCAGGCAATGATGAATGAAATTCTAAGAGATTTGGTAAATGAAGGAAAAGTAGTCATATTTGTGGACAATATATTGGTAGGAATAGAAATGGAAGAAAGATATGATAGAACTATGGAGGAAATACTAAGGAGGTTAGAAGAAAATGACTTGTATATTAAGCTAGAAAAATGTATATAGAAAGTAAAAAAGATAGGATTCTTGGGTATTGTAATAGGACCTAACAGGATAGAAATGGAGAAAGAAAAAGTGGATAGAGTACTTAGCTGGCTGGAACCCAGAAATATGAAAGACATCAGGAAATTCTTAGGCCTTGCAAATTATTATAGAAGGTTTATCAAAGATTTTGCATAAGTAGCAAAGCCAATGAATGTGCTGACAAGGAAAGATGTGAAGTGGCAGTGGGGACAGGAACAGCAAAAGGCATTTGATGAACTCAAAATAATTTTCATAACAAGACTAGTCTTAGTGGCCCCAGACTTAGACAGGGAGTTTAGAGTAGAAGCAAATTCTTCTAATTATGTAACTGGAGGGGTACTATTAATGAAATGTCCTAATGAACAGTAAAAACCAGTAGCTTTCATTTTGGAATCTCTAAGTAACACAGAGAAAAACTATGAGATACATGACAAAGAAATATTAGCTGTAATTAGATGCCTAGAAGAGTAGAGGCACTTTCTAAAAGGAACTACAATAAAGTTTGAGATTTGGACAGACTATAAAAATCTTGAATACTTCATGAAAGCACAAAAACCAAACTGGAGACAAGTAAGATGGGCTTTATACCTATTAAGATTTGATTTTATGTTGAAACAGATTCCAGGAAGCAAGATGTGAAAAGCAGACAGTCTGAGTAGGAGACCAGACTGGGAAATTGAGGTGGAAAAGGACAACAAGGATGAGATATTGGTAAAACTAGAATAGTTAGAAGTGAGAAAAACAGAGGCAGTAGAAATTATAGTAGAAGGAGTGGATCTGTTAGAGAAAGTTAGAAAGTCAAAAGTAAAAGATGATGAAGTGGTAAAGGCTGTGGAAGAAATGAAGCAAGTAGGGTAAAGATGCTAAGAGACAAGGAATGGAGAGAAGTTAACAGCATAATATACAAAGAAGGGAAGGTCTATGTGTTAGAAGAATAGAGAGCAACAATTACAGTGGGGACAAATGATGGTCTACTCACCAGGTTATCCAACAGATATTAATAGACAGCCTGATAGGAAAGAGAGATCTCAAGAGAAGCAGAGAGGTTCTGTGACATGGCAGTTGAGATGAAGAAGCAAGCCCACTTATGTAAGCATGGCTTGTATATTAACCTACAATAATATATGGTACAATAACTATTTAATTTAACACTCCCCCTCACTCAAAGTAGTAGTCATTGAGTGACAATATAAATTAAAAGGAGAGTTTATAGAACCTCCAAACCAAGGAGTAGATGGAATTGATAGAACAGTATCTGGCCAAGATTCTTAGTCAAGATGTCAGTAGGGTTCCTAGCTCTATCAATATGGTATGGTTTGATTTTGTTATCCTCTATTATATCCCTGACATAGTGATACTGAATGTCAATATGTTTGGATCTTTTTTCTTGCACTGGGTTAGTGCTCTAGAAGAGTAATCCAAGGTTATCACTATAGAGATGAGGGACAGGAATATCAAAACCAATCTTACATAGAAGATTTGATATCCAGACAAGTTAGCAACTACAATCAGAGAGTGCTGAAAGGGTGTAAAATGGAATTACATACTGGGACAAACAAAATAATGATGTGCCAGTTCCCAATTGCATGCTCAATGTCTAGGGGGAGATAATCAAAGATAAAAGTTTATAAATAATTAGAAAAGTAGAATTATATGCAGCTCTAGTAAGATATATGTTAGTTGTAATGAAAGGATTGTAAGATCTCTCCAGATTATCATTGCATAGTCTCTCTTCATATGAACATTCAAATCCTACTATAGTGATGTGATCACTACATATTGTCATCTTAGGCCCTGAGACAATTTCTCCAGCATGCTTCATTCTCTACAAAATCCTATTAACATTCTTTAGATACTCAAATACAAACTTTTTAATCCCTGTATTTTGATCTAGAGTTTCCACTCTGCCTCCTGGTAGCTCATACCTAGTCTTAGGACCTCTAATTGGCACATCATCAATATATGGCAACATATACTTGGGTATTTTGTCCCTAATATATATGTCATATCATCATGAAATATAGGCACCAAATTCATCTATCCTATGGGTAGAGTAACCAATCTTAATACTCCAAAGGGCATCTGGAAGGTAGTTAGGTTTCTAGACTGTTTTTCCAATACTCTCTCATCATATCCTACATATAAATCTAGTATTCTACTGCAGGCCTTTCTTGCAAAGTGCATAGCCAGCTCTTTAGTCACCAGTGGTAGTCCCAAATGCACTATTGTCACTTGGTTCAATAGCTCTAAATGTTATAAACATCAAGTGGGACTATAACTATTATTAGCCATGGTCTGATAATGAGTAGTTAGTAAATGAGATGTTGGCAATGCTAGACAAGAACATTACTATGCAGTAAATGCATCAAATGTCTGAGGACTCTAAGAAACAATGAACTCACAGAATAGACAGGACTCTTTGGAGAAATCTTAGACTATTTCCTTTTCTATCTTTGGACTTGTGCTAAATGGGACAATATTAGACTAACCCATTATTAGACACTGACTCGACTTGTTACCTTTATTGCTTCTGTTACTGGACTGTCACTTAACTAGTTACCCATAGTTATAACTAGTGTTACATAGTCACAATACCTAGTTAGGATAAATACAGACCAGAAAGAGAAGGGAACAGTAAGTTCTCTCTTTTTGTATTCCTCCCTGTAATCCTACTACTTTAAGGGATTGGTACTCTTACTTGTCTTAGGACAACCTCAAGGGTGCTACTCAAAGTCTCATTGACATCTCTCTTCTGATATAACTTCACTGAAAACCTTAACTAGATCCTTTAACAAGGAGCATGAAGATATCAAGTGTTAGATATAGGCTTCAAGTTAAAACACATATTCAACTGTGAGGTCTAGAGTCTTAACACTAGACTATGAACTATTCTTAAACTCTTGCTATCCTTCTTTATTACACAAAACCATCTAGATTGGTAGAACAAGTTAGACAGCTCATAAACCCTGCATCTATCTTTTTTTTAATCATCTTACATACTTCTTCATAAATAGCTAGAGGAATTCTAAAGGGATTTTCCATCCATAGAATATGTACAACTGTTGGTATCTCTACTAGTAAAAAGTACTCTTCCTTAAATTTCCCTTGCTCTGTATCATCCTATACAAAAGATTTGTTTTGTTCTCTTACTAGCCAATGCATTAATTTCCTTTCTTCTGGCCACAAGAATCCTTCTTCATAAGCTATATTCAACTTCTCTTTTCTCTCTAGAGTGTAATATCCTCTAGGTTTGAACTCTAGTGGATACTCTGGTAGCTTGGTCATTTCTTACAAAGGATCCTCCAATATCTCTTTGGTAATCCTAAATCTCTCTGGTAAAGTTCCTAGTACTGGCTTTATCTTCAATACTACTGGCTTATATTTCTTTGCAAAGCAACTTACAACTTCTTCTTCTATTTCTTCTAGATTACCTGTTTCCTCTTCCACTGCCATTCAGTATTGTCAAAGGGTATCAGGTTTTCTTATCTCCTGTATCATTTGTCCTAGAAGTATTGCTTTCTCTTTTTCTAAGGCTAGCTTACTTCCTTCTAGATACAGTAATCTCAACTTATCCATACTTAACATATTTCCTTCTAATGGTAGAATCTTGCTAACAAAAGGACTCCCATCTCAATCTAGTTTGATTATACAGGGAACCTCTCCTCTGGGAAATATCTCAGATTCCTTAAGGCTTACCAAAAATTTGCCAAGCTCTTTACCTTTCTTGGTAATTCCCCTCTTTTACATATTGGTATCGCTACCTTATTCCCAGTATTGGGACAGGTAATATACACTGTCTGATTTCCTTCCTTATCATTTGTCATATTCCAAAAATTTGACAATTATGTAATTTAATTCCCCTAATAACTCTCCTAAAATTATAATTAGTGAAATAGCATAGTAGACTACTCTTCTCCTATTCCAGACTTCCTATAAGTATTGAGTAGTTACAGTGTATTTGCTCAGTTTGTAAATTAACGTCATCTGGTCCTAATACTATTCCTGTCCACTTTGGATTCCTAGTTCACTTCCTTAAGGACCTCTTCCTTGACAACTTTCCTCTACTCCAAAATACATGACTACCTTATGACTAGAGACTAGGGTGCAACACATAAGTTAAAGCCAAGGTTGTTTATCAAGTCATATTCCACTCCGACGTTGTTCTATCTGCTGGAGCCTCCTCTTGAGTTTTATACCATTGCTAAGTAATATTCTCCTCTGATGTAATACAATACTCTGTTTCAGAGTGTACTTTTATCTATTACTTTACTCCTTTGTCCTCTGTAATTCTGTCCTTGACATCATTAACAATCCTACTCTCTGTTATAGTATCAAATGGTTGTCCCAACAACACTGTATAAGGTACCATATTAATTATATATACCTGTAAGAGTACTATCACTCCTCCTAGAGTGATAGGTACATTTCTTGTCAGTCCACATATTTTAGATAGAGATCCATTCATACTCTGCATCTGGATACTAAGACTAGGATTCTAGCTGACTTTATTGGCAGTGGCTACTTTCTTGGTCATTAAGACTATCTGTGAGCTGCTGTCCAATAACACTTCTTCTTCTCTGATGCCATTTATCACAGCTGGTACTACTCTCAGGTAAGCTATATCTGGTACTACTCTCTCTTCCTTTCCTTCTTTTGCTTCTATTGCAAATATTTGACAACTATGCTCCTCTGGACTCAATTTCTCTAGGAACTGTAAGACCAGATCAGCCACAGCCTATACTTCAACAACCTCGCTATTCTCTATATTACAAACGGTCACTTACTATTTGTGATGGGTGCTTTGATACTTTAAAGAGTTCAAAAATGTGAAGTTAGACAAGTGACAAAAGATGTTGTTAAGTCTGGGATCTAATCCTCAGACAGGAAGTTCTTATATACAGGACTGTGATGGTCTGTGTACTAGAACAGATCATCACATGCTACTACCTATTGTTCTACATATGGTAGTGCCTTTGTACTTAAAATAGTGATAACTTAACCATATGGAGGCTGTCCTTTGTTCTAAAAAAAGAACAGATGACTATCTATGGGTAATTAATGAAGTCTATATGCAAACATTTCTTAAGAGGTATAGGCAGAGGAAGGAATGTGCATGTATGAACCTCAACAATCAATAGGATGATGCCTGAAGTCCAAACAAAATGAGTCAATATATTAATGTGAAAATGTTCATATATATACCTAAAGTCCAAACGAAATGAGTCAAACTTCAGCTAAATGGTGAGTACATTTATATATGGCTAAAAAGAATTTTGATGACTAATAGTAAATTTTTGTGATGGAATGAAGGTAAAACAGAAACTAGCTGCAGAGCTGGTTATTGAAGAAATTCCGAGCTAGTCTTGAATTGTACTCTTCAACACTTCCACTCAACAAGAGACCTTAACAACTCCAAGAGCTTCACAAAAATTTTTAAATGCCTTATGAGGAAGAGCTTTGGTGAGAATGTTGGCAACTATTTGATAAGTGGAAATATACTATAGTTGTTATGAGAGTCCCAGAGAGGAAAGAGTTTCCTGTGCATTTGAATATTTGATCTCTAACATCAAATTGTACAATGGGGTCAAGATATAAATAGTATGGGAACTTAGATAAGCAGGTCACATGACAAAGATTAGGTGACAGAACATTCTAGAAGAACATGTGATTATGGACTAGTAGTAGCATAGCCACCATAGGAATTTGTATAAGTAGTTGAGCAATCCAACAGAGAACTCTATTGAGTTCTTCCTGAACATCCACCTAGGGTGATCACTAAGAGCATTTACTGCCTATCAATAACATAAGAACTCGGTACCTCCCAAGCACTGATCACCTCGATCCCTGCTCATACTTGTTCAACATGTAGTTGGCTTAATTCCAGTACTGCAAGTGAGAACCCCCATTACTACTTATTCTCTCATCGCTCTCGCTGGTGAGCACAGTGCTCACAAGCCTCTTGGATAGCAGGCCCTAGCTGTAAAGGGGACTTCTCAGTCAGGAGAGACTGAGGGAGGAGACTGAACACCAAGTCCAGGTGTTTTGTTCAAGTCCTGACCTGTTAATTGGG
>Ga0153964_1000266_pt1 | contig 11384 bp, 5 predicted proteins | sample TSFL048MetaG_FD_104726 | JGI IMG/M metagenome (GOLD analysis project Ga0153964, IMG submission 104726) | Attine ant fungus gardens microbial communities from Florida, USA - TSFL048 MetaG | ecosystem: Host-associated > Fungi > Mycelium > Unclassified | place: USA: Florida, Withalacochee... | reverse complement strand
CAATTTATTTGAATTTATTTGAATTTTATGGAATTTTTCAAGAGAGTGTGTGAAGAAAGCTGCTTGGTCAGTTCTGAGTCAGCAGGCATCATCCCACGTTCAGTCTCGCGTACATAGTAGATAACCATCAAACTTTGGAACACTATAATTGCTAGGACTAGATATTGTATGAGAGTATTATACTTAGATAGTAGTTAACCTAGTAGATAAATATAAAGGTAATCAAATAAATAATAGCTGTGAAATGAATAGTAGAATAAATAAGACTCAAGAGCAAGTAGATGGAAGAATATTACCTATATTGGCTAGGATAGATGATGCTTGTCTAGGACCTCCAAACTAGGAATAACAGTGGTTACTAGTATTCTCATGGTTCTCATAGTTTAACTACTAAGCAGAAACAAACCCTAGTTGAGTAATATAAAATTATAGTTGTTGATTAGTTATAGCTAACAGTTCAAGAGAAAAATGAGATGATAATGAGTTAAATAAGAATAAAGGTTAAGGGTAAAAAAAAAAGAATTTGGCAATTATGACAAAGGAATTGTTAACTAGAGACAGAGGATTATTAAGAGCAAGAGAAACACATTTGTCTATTGTTGGTTTTACTGACCCAAAAATATAACAAGAAAGATTTGAGACAAAGTATTTAGGTTTTAGATATAAAAGAACTTTTTATACAAAATAACTACATAAACTATCCTTAACTGAAAAGAAGATTAGGGGCCTAGTCAGTTGTTCTATAATACTAGAAAGGTTCTCATCACATAGATACTTCTACTAGTTAGACTAGTCTATATTTAGTAATATGAATTTAGAAAGATAAACAAATTATGAGAATTAGTTGAGAAGGACACTTTCTTAGTAGTAATGAGTGTTATAAGACTTTAGCCAAGACAACTTAAATCTATTCCAAGTTTGAGTTAACAAAAAAAACTCGATAGAGTTCCCATTGGATTTTTTATACTACTTATACATTTTATTTTGGTAGCTATGCTCTATTCTTCTATAGTCTTCATGCTACTTCTATTATGTAACTACCTTATCACATGTTGTGACCTGTGATATGACCATTTTGTGACATCTGTCACACCTTTTTTTTTGTGACTCTGTGACTGTCACATGATACTTTTCCACACTCCACCTTAGTAATGATCTAACTAAATAAAACAAAACAAAATAAAAAGGAAAATAGAAAATAACTTAGCTATTTTGCCAAGTCATGACAAGTATCTAATTATAATGCACATTGGGGTATACGAACTAACTATTATGTACTTTAGGTTGACCAATTTCTCTACTATCTTTCAAACTATAATAAGTGATCTATTCTAAGACATAATAAATCAAGGAGACATAGCAATATTCATTGATGATATACTAGTAGCCACTAATACAAAGAAGAAGCATAATAAATTAGTGAAGAAGATATTAAAGAGACCAAAAGAGAATGACCTATTCGTAAAGTTAGAGAAATACAAGTAGAAGATTAAAGAAATAGAATTCTTAGGAGTGATAGTTGGCCCAAAGGGAGTAAAGATACAAAAAGAAAAGATAAAAGAGATGCTAAATTTACTAATACCCAAAAACATCAAGGAAGTACAGAAGTTTTTAGATCTTATCAACTACTATAGGCAATTCATCAAAAACTTTGCAAAAATAGTAGCCCTACTATATGTACTAGTCAAAAAAGAATAGAAATGAAAATGGAAAAAGAAATAAAAGGAGATATTTGAAAAGATAAAAGAAAAGTTTACTATAGAATGAGTCTTAGCTATTCCAAACATAAATAGGAAAATGAGAGAAAAAGAAAATGTATTAGATTATGCAATGAAGAGAGGTACTATCAACAAAGTATGAGAATAAAAAGTAGAGGCTAGTAGCCTTTATCTCTAAGTCATTAAATACCACAGAGTATTATGAATCACCTCACTAAGATTTTTTATTTTTATTTTATTTTATTTTTCATTTATTTTTCTATAAATAGTATAGGAAAGTCATATCACACTTTGTGATAGGATATGACATCAAAGTTACATAAGTCATATCATGTCACATGATGTCACAAGAGTTTAGCTAGGAGTGCAAGTAAAGAGTACATAGACTAACTAGAATTAGTATAAGTAGATTAACCCAATACAGCGAGTATCAGCGTCTAAAGTCCGATGACCAGAATTAAGCCAACTGTTTCTTTGTTCAGAGTTTGACAAAGAGAACTCGATGGAGTTCTCACTTGATTCTCTACTACTTATACATTTTACTACTATGGCTATACACTTACTCTCCCATGGTCCTCATGTTACTCTAGTCATGTGACACACTGTGACCATGACCTGTGACATGACCATCCGTGACTATCTGTCACACCATTGTGACATTGTGACAAAGTCATGTGATACTTTCCTGCGCTCCATCTTGTAGTTGTAAGTCCAATAAGAAAAGAAAAAGAAATATAAATAATGACTTAGTTGTTTTGCCAAGTCATGACAGCAAGGACTCTAATGAGTTCTCTTTGTCTAACACTGATAAAGAGCAGTTGGCTTAATTCTGGCTCGGAGTTAGCTCTCCTGACACAGAGTAAAACTATGAAATTCATAACAAAGAGATATTGGTAGTAATTAGGTGTTTAGAAGCATAGAGATACTATTTAAAAGGGGAAAAATAAGAATTTGAGATCTAGACAGACCACAAAAACCTCTAGTATTTTATAACAAGCCAAAAGTTAAATCAAAAACAAGCAAAATGAACTCTGTATCTATCCTAATTCAATTTTACACTAAAACATGTTCCAGGAAAAAGCATGAAAAAGGCAAATGGGTTAATTAGAAGACTAGACTAGCAGAAAGAAGTAAAAAGGAATAATAAGGACTAGATGTTAATAAAACTGAGATGGGTTAAAGAAGCAGAAATACTGGTAAAAGAAGAAGGCTTAAGAGAGAGAATCAAAAAGACATAGAGAAGGAGAATAAAAGAGTAATAAAGACAGTAGAAGAATCAAAAAAATTAGGGATAAAATCACTAAGGAATGAGAAATAGAGAATAGGGTAGTTTTAAAAGAAGAACAAATCTACGTGCCAAAAAGAAAACTAAGAGAGAAGATAATTTGACTATGTCATAATATCCTAGTAAGAGGACATGGAGGAAGATAGAAGACAACAGAAATAGTTACAAGGAACTATTGGTGGCTAGAAGTAACAAAAGAAATAGGGAAATATATAAATAAATGCAATGTTTGTCAATAATGTAAGAACCAAAGCAAAGTACTAGCAAGGAAGTTAATACCTAATGTTATCCCAGAGAAACTGTAGAGCCACATTTCAGCAGACTTCATTACTAAACTACTACTGGCCTAGGAATACAATACCATCTTAGTAGTATATGACTGGTTCAGTAAAATAGCATATTTTATAGCAACTATGGAAAAAATATCAGTAAAAAGGCCTTGCAAGGTTGTTTTAGGACTACATATAAAAACTATATGGGCTTCCAAAGAGCATCATATTAGATAGAGGAGTACAATTCACAGTAGGAATGATAAAAGAGTTAAATGACTTATTGGGGATTCAAACAAAGCTCTTAATGGCCTACTACTCCCAAATAGACAAATAGATAGAAAGGGTAAATCAGGAGCTGGAGTAGTACCTAAGGGTTTTTATTGACTATAGACAAGAGCAATGGCCTAACTAGTTAGGAATAGCAGAGTTTGCTTACAATAACAAGATCTACTTAGCAACAAAAATATTCCTATTCAAAGTAAACTTATAGTCAAAACCCAAGGATGGGGTTTAAAGAAAGAAGAAAAGAAAAGTACAAGGCAGCAGAAAAATTCATAGAAAAAATGAAGAAGATCCAAAAAGAAGTAAAGGCAATACTAGGAAAAGCACAAGAGAAAATAAAAAAGTTTGCAGATAGAAAACAAGGTGAGAAGAATATAAAGTAGAGGACTTAGTGTTACTAAGTACAAAAGACTTAAAGTAGCAAATAAAGGGGAAAAGATTGAAAAAGCTAATTAAATACTTTGTAGGATCTTACAAAATCAAGAGGATCATCTCAAGTAATGCAATAGAGTTAGAATTACCTAGGTCTATTAAGATATACTCTGTAGTCAATGTAAGTAGAGCACAACTCTATAAACCACAAGTGGAGGGACAAAAGAAAATACCACCAAAACCAGTCATCATTAAAGGAGAGGAAGAGGTTGAGGTGGAGAAAATATTGAACAAGAGGACAGTGAGAGGAAAGGAAAAGTTCCTGGTCAGATAAAAAGAGTACACAGCAAAAGAAAATGCTTGAGAAAGCAGGAAAAATCTGGAGAACATGAAAGAGTTGGTAGAAGAGTATGAGAGAAAGTATGGAAAAGAGACTAAAGAACTAAGACAACAGAAGCTAGAAAAAAAAGAGAAAAAGTTTAGTCAAGAACTACCTAGGGAGTCTATGGCAAAACTATTATAAAGATAGAGACAAAAGAGATATGAAAAAGAGATGGGACAAAAATTGGAGTCAATGAAAAAATTCCTTGGGATAAGGAAACTTAAAAGGAGAGCTATGTTATGAGGAGCCCAAGAAAAAAAATAACTTCTTATGCTTTTGAACAGTTAATTTATAACCTTAAAGCATATAACAGAATTAAACTATAAATAGCAGAATAAACTTAAGTAAGCTATATCACATGACTAGGTCAGGTGGTTAAAAAATATTCCAGAAGAATATGTAACTACAGGATTACTAGTGTATAGACCATATAGAAATAGTATAAGTAATATACTGAATATAATGAAGAACTCTATTGAGTTCTTCCTGAACATTCACTTAGGGTAAACTCTAAGTCCTTCATGGTCTTGTGTTAATGTATAAGAGTCAAACTAGTAAAGAGAAAAAACTTGTAATCTAAATAAAAACAAATAGTATAAAGCATATAAGTAGTGTAACAAAATCAAGTAAAGACTCTATTGAGTTTTTTTCTAACCCTGAAAAATATCTTGGTTTAAACTCTAAGCTAAGGTCTATTTGTCAGTTACTAACATATAATTATATTCTTGAAGTCTTCATTAGTTTTGATCCTAAAACTCTGGCATCAGGCTACTTGTTGTACATATAGTATTAAAAAATCAAGTCAATGCCATAATCTAAGAGAATTTCCAAGAATGTTCTAGAATATTTCTTTAGTATATAAGTTTGTAATTTATTATGATTACATTCTAAGTCAAACCAATGTATGACTGGGTTTTTGTGACATATAATCAAAGTAAATTGTATTTTATAGGATTTGTTCCACATTTAATTATATCATGTTAAATACTTTTTCATAAGTGTTTATGTATAAAGTCTAGGCCTTAACTACAGTACTATCAACATTGATTCCTAATCTGGCTAGGTTCTTTATATTGATTAAAAGTAGACCCAAAGTCTAAGTATCATGTGCTCTTTATTCTTTTGGGAATGAGATTTCTGAGTTCTAGGAAGTTTTAGTAAAATAGGTTTCATTATCTGGTAAAATAGAGGATTGCTTAATAAATCTATCATAATAACCAAAGGCTTCTTTTGATATAGCTATTGTGTGAATAAGTCTTCTCTATAATGTCTAGTTAAAGTCATTGAATTTGTCTAATTCAAACAAAGTAAAAGTAATTAATGATATTCTGGTAAGTTTGTTTAATATTGATTTTTTAGTAAAGTTTATTAAGTGCTTGGGCCCATAACCTATCAAATATATAAGCTCAGGCATTGTAGGGTAAAGTAGACAACTGAGGGAGTAAAAGAGTAGTAATAGCTATTAAATAGAAAAAAAGAAACTTTATACTATACTATAAGCATTATAGACTAAAGTATGAGTACTATTCCAGTTTGGTAACAATCTGGTTGAACCTGGTCTATATATACTAGACCATTTCAATAGTCCTGAGTTATGTCATCCAAATACTGAGGAAAATAAGAGAATAAGATAATAAGACTTTGTGATAAGCAATACCAATAAAGAAATCAAATTCTAGTATTATCAAGTTTAAAAGCTTAAAAAATATGACTTCAATAACAAATTACACCCTCTATTATATAACTTTTCAATTTAATGAATGATAGCCTAGGAGGCTGAACAAGAAAAAAGTTTGAGCAATAATGGTTAATAGACTTAAAATAATAAAACTAAGTTCTATAATAACAGAGAAACTATCTGTACTACAAACTATATAGTTCTTATCAATATTAAAAAGAGTTAGGTAGACCTATGCTAAGTGACATGGTATCACAGGATTGTGATAGATATAAAGACTAAGCAATAAGCACTTAATTCTTCTCCTTATTTTGACAAAGTTTATTATTTACCTTTCATTATTTCTCCTCTTGTCTCATTATGTTCTAGAATAAGAGACATATGTAAAAATACCTGAAACATGTCTATTCTTAGGTAAATAACTGTACACTTGTATTGTATATAAAGTATTCATTGTGTAAGCCCTAAAAATAGTTGTTTCTATCTGGTCTTAGGTGTATATATCTTTTGTTTTTCCTCCTGAACATTCAATTTACTTAGTTGTTTCTATCTGGTCTTACTTTGGTCCAGTATTTCTTAAGTTTCAAAGATATACTTGTGTATTTTATCTGTTAGGTTATAGTATCTGTTATAAATATCGAATGAGACTACAACTATTATCAGCTATGATCTAATAATGAATGGTTAGTAAACAAGATATTAGCAATATTAGACGAAGACATTATTATGCAGTAATGCAACTAATGTCTGAGAACTCTAAAAGACTATGGACTTACAGAATAAACAGGACTCTTTGAAGAAATCTTGGACTATCTCTTCCTTTCTATCTTTGGACTTGTGCTAAATGGAACAACACTAGATTGACCCATTATTAGACAATGACTCGACTTGTTACTCTCATTACTTCTATTACTGGACTGTCACTTAACTAGTCACCCATAGTTATAAGTAGTGTTACCACATTGTAATATAGTCACAATACCTAGTTAGGATAAATACAAACAAGAAAGAGAAGGGAACAGCAAGTTCTCTCTTTCTGTATTTCCTTTGTAAAATCTTACTCTGAGGAATTGGTACTCTTACTTGTCATAAGACAATCTCAAGGGTGCTACTCAAAGTCTCATTGACATCTCTCCCCGATATAACTTCACTGAAAACCTTAACTGGATCCTTAAACAAGAAGCATAAAGATATCAAGTGTTAGATATAGGCTTTAAGTTAAAACGCATATTCGACTATAAGGTCTAAAGTTTTAACAGTACCTGTTGGTGAAATGTCTTCAATACTTACCTTTCCCAAATTAAATAGAAATAATTACTATGCCTAGGCTGACAATATAATATCTACTCTTTAGGCTCAACTTTTCTAGCTCATTGTTGATAACTAGCGACCTTCTCCTCCTAAACCCTCTGCTAATCCTTCCATCAATGCTACAACAAATAAACTGTTGCCCTTTAGCTTTGATGACTATAAGGAGTGAATCTGCTGTCACGCTGGACAGCTGTTTAGGCAATAAAAGTGATATTTTTCATCATAATAATGAGAATAACTAGCTTGAGAGACAAGTTCGGCCTTCCAGAGATATTATTAGATGCCTAGTCGTGGACTCAAGCATACCACTTGAGTAGCAGAGTAGTAGCTATGACCACCACTACAGAGACCTCATAAACATTGTCCAGAGAATTTCATAACAGATCTATAACAGAACTCCTCTCTAGAGTGCTCTTAAGAGCAGAAAGAACCTTTGAAGATGTTCTCTAATAGAATGATGTCATATCTCAGCAGCAGTCACTTATTTATAATGTTTAGGTTACCATTAGAGCAGGGCCATCATTGCTGATGGCTAATTATAGCAAGAACTAGTAAGACGAGTCCTCTCGAGGACTGTATCACAAACCTAACAGAAGAAGACTGAGACTTAAAGATATGATAAAGTATAGAGTAGTAGAAGGACTAGAGAGGTCAGGCAAAGAGGTCAGATAGAGAGATAGAAGAAGAGATATTTGATGAAGATAATGTACTCGAGAGCAAAACAACTCGAGATTGCCACCTCTTTCTATGGCCCATCAAAAGGCTCAAGAGCTATATATTGTTTAGAGAAAAACCCCAGGAGTAGGATTAAAGGAGTAAGGAGTAGTAGCCAAGTAATTGGGAGAGGTACCATCTCATCATTTCACTCTTACTATCTTTGGGAATTTGGAAGTTTTTTTTGTTTCTTTTCTTTTGTTGTATTATTGCTTTGTAATCCTAATAAAATACTCTAGGGCACAGAAGGGACAAAAAGACTTTCCACCCCCATCATTTCTCCCTCTGTTGCTCTAGAGCTAAAAGGCTATTTGAGTGATTTGAGGTTTTCTTTTGTGTTTGCTTTATGAAAACTCTATAAAACTTCTCTCAAAGAGAGACTCAAGCTCAACAGACTTGGACATTTGCTTATGCTAGGAGCTAACCACTCGCTATAGGTCATTAAAGTTGGCTTCCAGTTGTACGGTCAGCTGAAGAAGAGCCCACATGATAGCACAGGAGTTCTAGGTAGTACTGCTGTATCAACAGCGAGCCAGGCTACTAGACTAGGTAAGGGCAGTAGTGTCACGGCGCGAGATAAACACGTGTCTTAGGAATCCTATTATGGTGAGAGTTCTCTCGAGTGAATACTAAAAACAGTTCTTTTCTTCTTAGGTTTCTATTTGATATGTTTTGGTTATTCTTTAGACATTCACCTTGAGTAAGCTCTCTATTATTTGATTTATCTTCCCAGTGCCTACTTGTTTAGTACACAATTGTGAAGCAGTTTGGAGATTTCACCTCTCTGATCTTGCTTTTACCTTTGTTTTGTGATCAAACCTTTTGATCCCCATCATCGATGATGAGGATCAAAGGGAATTTGATCTCAAGACAAGGGTAATAACAAATAAAAATATAATGATCTCCAAGATGTTTTACAGTTGTGCACTAAACAAGTAGGCACTGGGGAGATAATCAAATATGAAAGAGAGCTTAAACAAAGAGTGTAATAAAAAAAGAGACTCGAATAACTGAAAGAAAGAATAATAAAGAAGCTTAAGAATCCACTTGAGGTAGATCTCACTAGGATAGGATCTCTAAGACACATGTTCATCTCACATTGTGACACTACTGCCCTTACCTAGTCTAGTAGTCTGGCTCGCCGTCGATACAGCAGTACTACCTAGAACTCCCGTGCTATCGTGTGGGCTCTTTTTCAGCTAACTGTACAACTGGAAGCTGACTCCAATGACATGTAGCAAGCTATTAACTCCTAGTGTAAGTGAATGCCCAAGTCCATTGGGGCTCAAATTCCCATTGAGGGAGAGGTTTGGTAGGTGTCTAGAAAGTAAAGTAGAACACTTAGAAAGTAGGAAACTTAGTCACTCAAAATAGCCATTAAGCTCTAGAGCAATAGAGAGGGATAATAGTAGGGGTATGATGCTTGAGTTCCCTTCTGTGCCCTAGAGTATTTTATTAAGATTACAAAGCAAGCGAGGCAACAAAGAAATTAGAACAAAGAAATCCTCTGAATTCCCAAACATAGTAAGGCTGCAATGATGAGACAGTGCCTTCCCAAACACTAGGTGATCGCTTTCTAGTCTTCTAGTCCTACTTCTGAAATTCCCCTCTGCATGATGGACAACTCTCAAGCCTATTGACAGGCTGTAGAGAGAAGTAGCGGTCGTATACCATCTCGATCTTGGTTACGTCGTCTTTCTCAAACCATCTTTCTTGATCTCTTTCTCTATTCTCCTTAGTCCTTACTATATTTCTTCTATGTCCTTGTCCTCCAGTGTCCTTCTACTGTCATTGCGATATGACTTTGCGAGGTTTCGACTCTCTTGATCTTACTATAATTAGCCATCAGTGGTGATGGCTCGGATCTGATCATAACTCTTCTGTAAATAAGACCACCGGTGGCTGAGGTATAACGTCACTTGGGTAGCACTAATTCTGCTAAGTTTGCTTCCATCCCTAAGAGCACTTCTAGAAGGGAAATTCATCGAAAATCTGATATGGAGCATCTGGGCAAGCGTCTATGAGATGTATATAGCGGTAGTCACAGCTACTACTTTGCTACTCAAGCTAGGTACTCGAGTCCACAACTGGGCATCTAGGGAACATCTCTAGGGGAGCTGAGCTCTTCTCTCGAGCTGGTTATTCTAGCTATTAGGGTGCAAAATGTCACTTATTTTGCCTAAAGATTTGTACGGCATAATACCGCTTACAAAACACACATACTTAGTGGCTCGAATCTGATCTAGCTACTATAGGCCTAATGCAAGGGACTATCAAATTTGGACAGCATAAGCATGTCCAATCTGCTACTTCATCAAAAGAGATATGAAACCATCTTTGTTAACTTCACATCACTCAAAGACAGAATACTAATATTCACTATTATTTTCAAGAGCTTTATCTTAAGAAATGGGATAAATGTATCTTAATGTCAGACCATATTAGGTCATTCTTAAATCTCAAACATCATATCGTTGTTATGCTGTACAAAACTTTAGGCAAATTAAGTGACATTCTGCACCTTAATAACAGGAATAACCAGCTCGAGAGACGAGCTCAGCCCCCCAGAAACTTTCCTCTAGACACCTAGTCGTGGACTTGAGCATCTAGCTCGAGTAGCAGGGTAGCGGCTGTGACCACCGCTACATACACCTCATAGACGCTTGCCCAGGCACCCCGTATTGGATACCTAACAGATCTCCCTTCTAGAAGTGCTCTCGAGGGCGGAAACAAACTTAGGACGGACTATGCGGTCCAAATGACATCATGCCGCAGCTGCCGGAGGCCCTATTTAAAGAACAGTTACGATCAGATGCAGGCCATCATCACTGATAGCTAATTATAATGAGATCAAGAGAGTCGTACCATCGTGAAGGCACCTCATAGTGACGGCAGGAGGAAACCGGCAGGTAGAAGAGTGAGAAGTATATCACAGAGGTAGGAGAAAGGACCGGGAAGCGGAGAAGAGAAGTAGTAAGGAGATTAGATGAAGAGAACACACACAAGAACGAGACGGCTCAAGACCGCCGTCTCTGTCTACGATCTGTCGAAACGCTCAAGGCCCAACCATTGTGCGAGGAAGGGTTGCTGGAGTAGGGTTAGTCGGTATCCAGGAGAAGTGCCGTACCATCATTATGGCCTTGCTAGAATTGGGAATTCAGAGGTTTTCTTTGTCTCACTTTCTTTGTTGTCTTTTTGCTTTGTAATCATAATAAAATTCTCTAGAGCACAGGAGGAGAATCAAGCATCATACCCCCATCATCATCCCTCTCTGTTGCTCTAGAGCTTAATGGCTATTTTCGAGTGACTGAGTTTCTAGTTTTTCTGAGTGTTCTAGCTTCTTTTCTAAAAACCCACCCAAACTCTCCCT
>Ga0153964_1000265_pt1 | contig 11395 bp, 14 predicted proteins | sample TSFL048MetaG_FD_104726 | JGI IMG/M metagenome (GOLD analysis project Ga0153964, IMG submission 104726) | Attine ant fungus gardens microbial communities from Florida, USA - TSFL048 MetaG | ecosystem: Host-associated > Fungi > Mycelium > Unclassified | place: USA: Florida, Withalacochee... | reverse complement strand
TAGTCTGAGGATTAGACCTCAGACTTAACAACATCTTTTGTCACTGTCTAAACTTCACATTTTTGAACCTTTCAAGATTCTAAAGCACCAATCACAAATAAGTAAGTGACCATTTGTGATAGTAAGAAAGCTAAACTCCAAGCTGGAATGAAGCCAACTGCTCTTTGTTCAGCAATTGACAAAGAGAACTCGATAAAGTCCCCGTTAGATTTTGCTACACTATATATACAATTACTATTGTGGCTATGTACCCTGTCTCCCATAGTCCTCATGTCCATCAGCTGACTTCTTTGTCATATGCTGTGACTGTGACTTGTGACTATGTGTGATGTGACTGTGATGTGACCATTCTGTGACTTTGGTCATACCTTTTGTGATTCTGTGACTGTCACATGATATTTCCCATGCTTCACCTTAGTAATAATCTAAAGAAAAAGAAAAAGAAAAGAAATATAAATATTGACTTAGCTGTTTTGCCAAGTTATGACACAAAAGCTTTATTCTGTTCTCTTACTAGCCAATGCATTAATTTTCTTTCTTCTAGCCATAAGAATCCTGCTTCATATGCCATATCCAACTTTTCCTTTCTCTCTAGAGTGTAACATCCTCTAGGTTTGAACTCTGGTGGATGCTCTGGTAACTTGAATATTCCTTGTAAAGGATCACCTACTATCTCCCTCGTAATTCTAAATTGCTCTGGTAAAGTTCCCAATACTGGCTTTACCTTCAGAGCTACTGGCTTATATTTCTTTATAAAGCAACTCATGACTTCCTCCTCTATTTCCTCTAGATTACCTATTTCCTCTTCCACTGCCATCCAGTGCTGTCGAAGGGTATCAGGTCTTCTTATTTCCTGCATTATTTGTCCTAGAAGTATTGCTTTCTCTTCTTCTAAGGTTAGTTTACTTCTCTCTAGATACAATAATCTCAACTCATCCATACTTAACGTATTTCCTTCTAATGGCAGAACCTCGCTGACAAAAGGACTTCCATCTCGATCTAGTTTAATTATACAGGGAACCTCTCCTCCAGGGAATGTTTCAGATTCCTCAAGGCTTACTAAAAATTTGCCAAGTTCTCCACTTTCCTTAGCAATTCCTCTCTTTTATACATCAGTATTGCTATCTTTTTCCCAGTATTTGGACAGGTAATACACACTGTCTAATTCCCTTCCTTATCGTTAACAATCCAACTCTCTGTTATAGTATCAAATAGCTATCCCAACAATACTGTATAAGGTGCTGCATCCATCACATATACCTGTAAGAGTACCATTACTCCTCCTAGAGTAAAAGGTACATTTCTTGCCAGTTTGCATGTCCTAGATAGTGATCTATTTGCACTCTGCATTTTGATGCTAAGGCTAGGATCCTAGCTAACTTTATTAGCAGCAGCTACTTTCTTGGTCATTGAGACTATCTGCGAGCCGCTATCCAATAACACTTCTTCTTCTCCAATGCCATTTATCACAGCTGGTACCACCCTTAGGTGAGCTATATCTGGTGCTACTCTCTTTTCTTTTTCTCCTTCTTCTTCAATTGCAAATATTTGATAATTATGCTCTTCGGAACTCAATTTCTCTAGGAACTGTAAGACTGGATCAGCTACAGTTCATACTTCAACGATCTCACCATCCTCTATCTTGATGACTTCCTGTTGCTTCTCTGAACTCTCTAGACTGTTAACTGATACCACTCTCTTTTGTGGTTGGTTATCTTCTTTTTCCTGATCTTTATCCTCTCTAGATTCATCCTTATTCAAGCGTTTGCTTGTCAAAATCTCTTTTAAGGCTACCTGCAACTTTAGCGCCATAGCCCATAATTCTTTAGGAGTCACTTTTATTTCTCTCTCCAACATACTATCTAGTATCTCCTCAGCTTTAACTTCTTCCTCAATAGGTATCTTATTCTTTACTGGCATATTCTTCTAAGGAAATTGTCTGAAATACTTAGCTGGGAGTGGTAGAACATTGACTACCAGTACCTGTGTGGGTACCTTTCAATAAGGGAACTCGTGGTTTTGACTTGTAGTCGATACTCTAGATCTACTATAAGTCCCATTTTTTGCTCTTTCTGGTGAGGATTCCTTCTCATCTCGATTTCATCTATTTACCTCTGAAACCTTACTACTTCAAAAGCGAACCTATTTCTCAAATGGCAGCTTCTTTATTGGTGCCTCTAAAAACCTGACTTCCTTTTAGGAGCTGAATCCTGTTTTGTCTAAACATACTCTATAGCTATTCTTCTCAAAAAAGCCTCCATATCTTCTTCTTTTTATTCTGGAGTTAGTTCTCTTTCTAGATTCATCTTCTGTAACATAACCTCTAGACTTCCAACTTTCTTTCTTAACTAGGACATCTCTTCTAACTGTTTGCTTACTCTAGACGGAGTTTCCATCTGTCTCATTACAGGTTGGAATGACACCATAACTCCTCCTGTGTCTGGCTCCTAATCCCATATACTGCAAGTCTCTAATTCCAGATCTCCCTACATCATCACTGCTATTGATGATGGGAGGTACTTTCTCACACAGTCCTTAATGGACATATTATGTTCCATAGGTATTGGCTCTCTATTTGCAAACCTCACTGTAAACTTATCTACCAATATTAATTCTTTCTTCTTATCTTCTGTCTTTTTGGAACAAAACAAGAACAAATAGTCTGTCTCAAAGTAGTAAAAACACTTCCTTGGAGGTCTAGGTAGTTCCATTTGTGATAGTCCCTGTCCATATCTCATTGGAAAGCCTCTTATTTCTTTTGTTGGCAGCTCCAATGTCTGTCCTTGTGAGTATATCAGGGTCTTTATGCTATCTAGAGCCCCCTATACACTCTTCTCATGGTGCTCTCGCAATCTCTCTTGTTTCTCATATAATGTCTTTAATACATTAATATCTTGTTGCAAAGCCTCCACATCTAAATACACCTCAACTTTCCTCACTGACTCTTCTTTACTATAATATACCGGTCCTCTAGTGTCCAGGTCCACTTTTCCATTCCTAGATAATATCACTGGTGTATGTTTCAACACCCATGCTATTGTCTTTCCACTAACTAACTCTATGGCTTTCTGCACTACATAATCTAGATCGTAAGGATTCTCAATGTAACTTCTTCCTTGTGCATCTATCTTAAGAGTCCCCTATATACTTAATCTAGAGTTAAGCACATCTTAAAAGACATTATCTAAAGTCTTAACAAAGAGCTCTACAAGCTCCCTGTTTCCTGTTACTGCCGGCAGTCTAAGGCACTTCTGAGCGATATACAAAAACCTCCTCTTAAAGCTCATGAGTCACTCCTCCTCTAATAAATTGATTCTGGCATTCTCTCTACACAATTTTCTTAAGTGATCTATACTACCTTATTCTTCAGTAGTTAGTTCTAGATACTCTGTCTTAAGTCTCTCTAGGAACCGATTCCAAGATCCAGCTTTATATTCTTTGAAGCTGGTCCACTAGTCATATATATCGGCATCCACATATCCTGTAATCCAATCTAATTTCTTTTGGTCTTTTATAATTTCTGCAGTTCGGAACAATTGTTCTATTATTCTAAGAAAATTTCTGAGCATCCTCAACTGTCCATCCTACTTAGGGGCACTCAGGCTAAGAGGCAAAGGCATATTCAATTTAGTAGTCATATTTTGTATTAGTTGTTGAGTAGTAGCTGAGTTATTAAATGGCGGCGTCAATGTTCGAGATGGTGGTAATGAAGTAAGTTTATCAGAAAGCACTTGCATCACCTCTGATGTAAGTTCTCTCAGCAATTCTTTGGGGATTATGTGTACACTTGAAAGACTAGACCTTCCTGGGATAATAGGTTCAATCTGTTCCACTGAAGTATCTAAGAAGGGGTTTGGCTTGATATCTGAGGGAGATCCAAGGGTCGGAGTAGACTATTCTGATAGTTCTGATATCTTGGAACTGACACGTCGTTTTTTTGCTACAATTCTGTTATGACTTGGCAAAATGGCTAAGTCATTATTTATATTTCTTTTCTTTTCTTTGGACTTACAACTACAAGGTGGAGCATGGGAAAGTATCACGTGACTTTGTCACAATATTACAATAGTGTGATAGATGGTCACGTCACAGGTCACAGTCACCAGGTGTCACATGATTAGGATAGCATGAGGACCGTGGGAGAGCAAGTGCATAGCCATAGTAGTAAAGTATATAAGTAGTAGAAGAAATGAGCAAGAACTCCATTGAGTTCTCTTTGTCAAACTCTGAACAAAGAGACAGTTGGCTTAATTCCAGTCATCGGACTTTAGACGCTGACAAATTCTCACTTTCTTCTGTAGTATATGTTCTGGATTATCTACTGGATGTACCAATCTAGCATACTGTGCTATAGAAGTTTGACGACTCCTAGTTCTAGTTTCCAGTTGGTTTTCCACTTTAGAAAGGTTTAAAAAATTAGGTATCTTTTAGAAATTAAAGTTTAGGATACTCAAAGTATTAAAGTAAAAGAGAAGCAGAAAGAATAAAAAACCCTCAAATCTGAAACTCCCCTCGTGGTGGACTCTAAATAAATGGGTACAAAAGGGAAATTGCACACTGGGACAAATAAAACAATGATGTACCAGCTCCCAATTGCATGCTAAAGGTCCAAGGGGAGATTATCAAAGTTGAAGGTTTATAAATAATTAGAGAAATAAGAATTATACACAGCTCCAGTAAAATATATGTTGGTGGTTGTCAAAGGATCGTAAGATCTCTCTAGATTGTCATCATATAGCCTCCCTAAGGTATCAACCTTTACACACCATGATAAAAGCTCCTCTGGAAAATATAGTTAGTTGATTACTCATGGATCCTCTACACTCAGTTGCCTTCTTGTCTGTATCTCTAACACCAAACCTTATGGGTGTGATACAATCCAAGTATGCACCTAGCCAAGCTTTTCTAGCCTGCTATCCTCTTTGAAGCCTGCCCGAGTTGTATCTGCATCTTCTCTCTAGATTGAGTTCTAGGTATATTCTGTGTTCTTCTCAAGATATTCCCCTGGTCCCAGTCTTTTTACTCTCAATAGATCTGCATTCACAATTCCAGAGATAGTATAGATGGAGGTAAGAGTCAAGAGGTTCTTCCCTGATCCAACTACACTCTGGATACTATATTAAAATATTACAAAGCCCTAAAACTCAAGAAATCAAATATAAAAGGGGAACTATTACTACTTTTAGAATTCCATCAACTCCTTTTTGTCCTAAAATCCTACTGATGATATAGCCCTCTTTTTTTCTTTGTGATGACATGTTCCTTTACTAAGTCCTTTCCATCAAAGATGACATATTTTTATCGCTACTTCTTTCTAGAATATTCTCATGTCTTCCCCTATTATGCTCTTGATACCACTTTGTAATTTGGACTTTATTGATTACCTGTTAAGCAGTTAGCAAGTCTCAATAAATGTTTAGTATCTCCAAGTCATATCCTAGAGGTCATTTATCTAAATATAATTGATCTGATGCCATCAATGCTTATTTACAAGCACAAAGTCTATCAGCCTAAGTTTTTTATCTGAGTAGTACTGGTCCTAGAGTATAAGTTTACTATCTTTCTAAGTTAGTCTATTCAAAAGTAGTTCTAGAGTATAGTTCCTCAGTAACTCTCTTAGTAACCCAATGCCAGTTCATCTTAATTGCTTCTTGAGGTCTCAACATGAGCTCTAGGTCAATTATCACCTGCTCAATGTATTTATTATATAGTGTTACATTCTGAGGATATAGAAAGGGTTCTAGAGTGAATTCCAATTAAGAATCCATTGTTATAAAGCTTATCAAATGTTATCTTCTGCAGAAAATTCACTTACGGCGTAACATTGCCTTTCAAGGCAAATTATGGACAGGATCCAAGGATGGGATTTGAGGGAAGAAAGAAAGGGAAATATGCAGAAGCAGAAAAGTTTGTAGAGAAGATGGAAGAAATACAAGAGAAGGCAAAAGCAGCACTGGGAAAGGCACAAGAAGACATGAAGAAATATACAGATAAAAGGAGATCAGAAGTTGATGAATATAAAGTAGAAGACTTGGCAATGCTTAGTACTAAGGATCTGAGATATCAGATGATTGGAAAGAGGACAGAAAAGTTGACAGAGAGGTTTATAAGCCCTTACAAAGTACAAAAAATAGTGTCATCAAACACAGTAAAATTAGAACTACCTAGTACAGTAAGAATTCATCCGGTAGTAAATATTAGTAGAATACGACATTATATAGGGCAAGTAGAAAGACAGAGAAAGGAGCAACTGGCTCCAGTAATAATTGAAGGAGAAGAAGAGTGGAAAGTAAAAAGAATATTGAATAAGTGAAAGATCAGGAGGAAGAATAAATACCTAGTATAGTAGAAAGGCTTTACAGCAGAATCAAACACTTGGAAAAAAAGAAAAAATTTAGAAAATGCCAAAGAGACAATTGAGGAATTTGAGAAAGAATACAAATGGAATATGGAGAACATAAAGAAACAGGAAAGAGAAGAAAGAACATTTAGAAGAGAAGAATTGCCAGGAAGATTCATGGCAAAGAAATTATTTGGATAGACGGATAAGAGATATGACCAAGAATATTAGGAAAGGTTAGAGAGAAATTGGAATAGATGGAAAGGAAGTCAATGAAAGAAGAGTTGACCAGGTAAAAGAAGAACTACACTAGAAAGGATTGAGGAAAAAAAAGAAATCAAGCAAGGAAATTTGAGGATAAAAAAGTGGACAGATGAAGATGATGAGATGGGTAACATGGCTGACCCATACTATGAGTTGTAGGAAAATTCCTCAGGACAAGAAAACTTAAGAGGGGGGTAGTGTTATGACTTGGCAAAATGGCTAAGTTAATATTTATATCTTTTCTTTTTCTTTTCTTTTCTTTTCTTTTAGATTATTACTAAGGTGAAGTGTGGAAAATATCACATGACAATCACAAAGTCACAAAAGATGTGACATAAGTCACACAAGGTCACATCACAAGTCATGGTCACAGCATGTGATAAGGTAGTCATATGACAGGAATAACATAAGAACTATGGGAGGATGTTGCATAGCTATCAAAGTAAAATGTATAAGTAGTATAGAGAATGAAATGAGAACTCTATTGAGTTCTCCTTATCAACTTGGACTTGGAATAGATTTAAGTTATCTTGGCTAAAGTCTTACATTGTGTGGTTCTTTGAAGTATTTTAGGTTTTTGTAGTCTGTCTATACTTCAAATTTCTCGATTGCGTCTAGTAGGTATTGTCGCCATTTGTCTAGTGCTTTAACTATTGCCAGTAGTTCTTTGTTGTATATCTCGTAGTTCCTTTCTGCAGGTGACATTGTTTTTGATAAAAAAGCGACTGGTTTCCATTTGTCTTCTTGTTCTTATGAGAGAACTCCTCCAATTGTATGTCCTGATGCATTTACTTCTACCCTGAATTTTTCTTCTCTTCTAGATAGGGCTAGTACTAAATGTGTCGTTATCTTTTGTTTTAATTCTTCAAATGCATTTTGTTCTTCTTCTTTCCATTTCCATTCTTCTTTGCCTTTTAGTCAATTTAATGGTATTGTGATGTGGCTGAAATCTTTGATAAATCATTGATAGAAGTTTGTAAAGCCTAAGAAGCTTTTGACATTCTTTACTTTTGTTAGTGTCTTCCATTTTTTCATTTTTCATTTGTACTTCTCCATTTCCAACCCATACTCCCAGTATGGGCATTTCTGTAATGTTGAAATTGCATTTTAACCATTTGAAACACAAGTTATGTTTTTCTGCTATTTCAAGAAACCTGATTGTGTATTCTTCTAGTTCTTTTTCTGTCTTTGCCGGGATTACAAAGTCATCCATATAGTTTACAAGGGTTCCTTTATATAGTAGTTCTCAGAAGATACTTGTCATCATCCATTGAAATGTTCCTGGTGAGTTACACAGTCCAAAGTATATTACTTTCAGTTCAAATAGTCCTTTTATAGTCTTGTACCAATTGTAGTATTCCGTCTTTCTTTGGGATAAAAAAGCATGGTACCACATATCTTGAATTTAACTCTATGATGAGTCCTGCCTTTAGTTGTTTATCTAGCTATTAACTGAGCGTTTTTTCCTCTTTGAGTATTATTGAATAGGCCTTTGCATTGAGTTTCTTTGGTGCTTTTTTCATTAGATTGATTTCATGGTCCCATTCTCATTGATTAGGTAGTTTTTCAAATTTCTTCTTGTTGAATAAGTATATAAATAGTTGGACATATTTTGGAAGATCTTCAGGATTTGTTGGATTGGATTTCTTGTCTCCTCCTTTTGATTCTTCTTTTTCCTTTGGTAGTAATCTCCTTGACCATAGGGTAAATCATATAGATTCATGTTCTATTTTGCAGTATTCTGGGCATCTTGTAAACCATATGTGTTAAGACTCTAGACCTTACAGTTGAATATGCATTTCAACTTAAAGTCTATATCTAACACTTGATATCTTCACGCTCCTCGTCAGAGGATCCAGTTAAGGTTTTCAGTGAAGTTATATTGGAGGAGAGATGTCAATTGAGACTTTGAGTAGTACTCTTGAGATTGTCCTAAGACAAGTAAGAGTGCCAATTCCTCAGAGTAATATTTTACAGAGGGAATACAGAAAGAGAGAACTTGTCGTTTTCTTCTCTTTCTGGTCTGTATTTATCCTAACTAGGTATTGTGACTATGTTACAATGCAGTAACACTAATTGTAACTTATGAGTAACTAGTTAAATGACAGTCCAGTGACAGAGGCGATGAGAGTGACAAGTCGAGTCAATGTCTAATAATGGATTAGTTCAATGTTGTCCCATTTAGCACAAGTCCAAAAACAGAAAGAGAAAGATAGTCTGAGATTTCTCCAAAGAGTCCTTAGACATTTAATACATTACTGCATAGTAATGTCCTTGTCTAACATTGCCAACATCTCATCTACTAGCCATTCATTATTAAACCATGGCTGATAATAGTTGTAGTCCCACTCAATATTCATAATAGTATGACTCCTTCTTTCTAGTCTACTTCTGGGTTGTGTTCTATTAGTCAGTCATGTTCTAGGAATAGATCTGTTTCCTTGATTTCTAATACCACTGCATCGATTTGTTCAATGTGTTCATTTGAGTTGATTTCTAAGGGTACAAATTCTTTGATTGTCTTTTTCTCATTTCTTGATCCATCTGAGTTGTACACATCAAATGGTTTTGGGAGTGATTTGGTGAGTATCCCTTTTTCTTCAACTGTTTTCCTAGTGATAATGTTCTTGTCCATTATTCTGTTGTCGTCCTATTTCCATTGGTTTGCCCATTCCTCCATAGGTTATTCCTGAACCTGTCCTATAGTCATAGCAGATATTAGTCCACTTGTATCCTTGTCCAACTGCTGTAATTGCTACCTTCCATTGTTCTAGACTCTTTGGGGCTTGGGCTAGTAGATATGCTATTATAGCTCTGATAATTTCTCTGTTTACGTTTTTCTTTAGCAAAAATATTGCATGCTGATTGTCTGTTTGTGCTTTGCTTGCTAAAGCCATGAATTCAATAAGGAAGTCTGCAATATGTTTCTTCTCTTGTATGAATGTTTTAATATGCCATTCTGCATTGGCTTCTTTTGTCTTGTTACTATATACCAGCTGTAATTCTGCCTCAAAGGCATCCCAACTTGGAGCGTCATCTCCTCCATCTATCTTGTCAAGTTTCTGTTAAGCAAATGCTCCTACAGTTCCTTTACAGAATCTGCCTAGTACTGCAATGATTTTTTCGTTGGCATTTGTAACTTTGTTTGCTCTGAGGTAAAGCTTCATAGCTCTCCACCAGTCTTCAAACGTCTTCCTGTCCCTATTAAACCATCTAGGTTCTGGGACCATTAGTTTATGGTTTACCACCTCTATTGGTGCTGATGTTGGTGCCGTCCTGACCATTAGTACTGGTATGCCTGCTTATGTTCTGGACATATTTTGCTTTGGTTGTCCTACTGATGGTGCGTCACTTAACTCATCGAGTTCTTCTTTGTTGTCTATTTTGTTGGTCTCTGATTCTATCTCTGGTTCATTCTGTTCTTCAGACTCTTCTTAGTACTCTGACTATTCTTCACTAATATGAACTGAACTGAGTCATTCTTCGAGGTCTTCTATCTCTGGTACTCTGATTATATGTTTGGTAGCAATCTTTGTGATATACTAATGGCTAGTCTGCTAATTTGCTGTCCTCCTAGTTGCAAGGTGAGTTGGTAACGCTTTACCAAATGTTATGACCTTGAGGAGTAACTTAAGTTACAACTTCAAGTAAAAACTTGAGAATGAATTAAGAGTAGAGGAAGGAAGGGAATGATACAATTGGTAAAGTATAGGAAATACAAGAGAGTATCTACTGTATATATATACCTATGTACCATGAGTATATGAGAAATACATATGGCAAACATGAGGTCTACTGAGTAAAGAACATGCTCTACCAGTGAGGCGCTGACTGAGCTATTAGATATATGTGTCACGATGGTGACACCGTGATGCATACTGTGCGCGCGTCACACGCGCATGGATTTGTCAGCTCACCATCAGCCTTTCCAGAATCCTCCGAATTATTTAAATAATTGCCAATTGCTGTAACTACCTTAGTTTCGTTCTCTCTTAGGAGGACCCCATCCTTGTCAACTCATATATCTTTCTCTCTCTCTCTCTTAATAAATCTTTTGAATCCTAAAAGGGGCAAGTGTAGGAGCAGGCACAACTCACTGTTGAGGCCAAGCCCCCCAAGAAGAATTTCCTTCCTGGAGTCAAACCTGACAGTAGAACGAAACTAAACTAACTTCTACACTACTATTATTCCTATCCCTCTCCCCTCCAAGAGTACCTAGTCATGTCCCGAACTCCGAACCCAGACCCTCGTCTGGAACGCCGCCTGAGGAGAGACGGTATCCAACCTATTATCCCCAGAGAATCCACAGTAACTCCTGTAGAGCGCCCCCTTACCGCCTCCCAAGCCCGAAATCAACGATTGCTCTCGCAGGAACCAGTTGATGAAATAGTTGAAGATTCAGCCCCAGAAGGGGTGGAACATACCCTAGATAGTCATGATCAGCAACAAGATCATCCGCGCGACAACTCTCAAAACCCATACCCAGATACCTCTGGGTTGGACTTACAGGCTATATTATTGGCACTAGCTAGATGACCGGATGCACAACCAAGGAAAAGAAACAAAGGAGTCAAAGAACCAGATTTGTTCAGCGGGGATAGCCCAGATGAACTTCGAGCATTTATATTCCAATGTCAAATCTACTTTCGCGCTTGTGAAGGGGAGTTTCTTGAAGACACTGAGAGAATCTTCTTTGCTATTTCCTATCTTTGGGGTGTGGCCCTTGATTATTTTGAGCCTTTTATCAATGAGGCTGAAGCTTACCAAAATTTCGACTTCTTGGAAGACTGG
>Ga0153964_1000263_pt1 | contig 11417 bp, 12 predicted proteins | sample TSFL048MetaG_FD_104726 | JGI IMG/M metagenome (GOLD analysis project Ga0153964, IMG submission 104726) | Attine ant fungus gardens microbial communities from Florida, USA - TSFL048 MetaG | ecosystem: Host-associated > Fungi > Mycelium > Unclassified | place: USA: Florida, Withalacochee... | reverse complement strand
TCCTTTTCTTAGAACAAAGGACAGCCTCCATATGGTTAGGTTATCACTATTTCTAGCACAAAGGCACTACCATATGTAGAACAATAGGTAGTAGTATGTAATGATCTGTCCTAGTGCACAGACCATTACTTTCCTGTATTTAAGGACTCATAGTCTGAGGATTAGACCTCAGACTTAACAACATCTTTTGTCACTTGTCTAACTTCGCATTTTTGAACTCTTTGAAGTATCAAAGCACCTATCACAAATAGTAAGTGACCATTTGTGATAGAGAGGTAGACGGCATCATGTATAAAGAGGGAAAAGTCTATGTGCCAAAAGATAAGAAATTAAGGGCAGAGATAATTAGACTACATCATGATATGCCGATAGGAGGGCATGGGAGGCAATAGAAGACAGTAGAATTAGTTACTCGTAACTTTTGGTGGCCAGGGATTACAAAGGAGGTAAAGAGATATGTGGAAGGGTACGATGTTTGTCAGTGCAATAAAAACCACACAGAATAGCCAGCAGGCAAGTTAATGCCCAATTCTATTCTGAAGAAACCTTGAATGCACATATCAGCAGATTTTATCACTAAGTTGCCTTTAGCGCAAGAATATGATAGTATTCTAGTAGTAGTGGATCAGCTAACTAAGATGGTCCACTTTATACCAACTACAAAGAAGACATCGGCAGAGGGATTGGCAAGGTTGTTTGGAGACAACGTGTGGAAGTTACATGGTCTACCTGAGAGCATTATATCAGACAGAGGACCACAGTTCACAGCAGGGTTAATGAGAGAGCTGAATGAGATATTGGGGATTAAGAGTAAATTGTCGATAGCGTTCCACCCTCAAATGGATGGACAAACAGAAAGGGTGAACCAAGAGTTAGAGCAGTACTTAAGAATGTTCATTGACTATAGGCAAGAACAGTGGTCAGAATGGTTGGGAACAGTAGAGTTCACATATAATAACAAAGTGCATTCGAGTACTCAAATGTCGCCTTTCAAGGCAAATTACAGACAAGATCCCAGGATAGGGTTCAAGGGAAGGAAGAAAGGAAAATATGTGGGAGTGGAAAAGTTTGTGAAGAAAATAAAGGAGATACAAAAAGAGGCGAAAGCAGCACTAAAGAAGGTGCAGGAAGATATGAGGAAGTATGCTGACAAGAAGAGATCAGATGTAGACAAATATAAAGTAGGAGACTTGATCATGCTCAGTACCAAAGATCTGAAATATCAGATGGTCAGAAGGAGAACAGAGAAGTTGACAGAGAAATTTGTTGGTCCTTACAAAATCAAGGAAATAATATCATCGAACGCAGTCAAATTAGAACTACCTAGCACAGTAAGAATACACCCGGTAATCAACATTAGTAGAATACGTAGATATGTAAAACAAGTAGAAGGGCAGAAAAAGGAACAACCAGCCCCAGTAATAATCAAAGGGGAAGAAGAATGGGAAGTGGAGAGAATCCTGAATAAGCGATGAGTAAGAAGGAAGGATAAATATCTAGTATGCTGGAAAGGATTTATGGCAGAGTCCAATACTTAGGAGGGAAGAGAGAATTTGAAGAATGCAAAGGAGGCAATTGAAGAATTCGAGAAGGAATATCAGTGAGACATGGAAGATATGGCGCAGCAAGAACATGAGGAAACAATGTTCAAGTGTGGAGAATTACCAGGAAAGTTCACAGTAAAGATGTTATATAGATGGTCAGACAAGTGATACGACTAGGAATATTGGGGGAGATTAGAAAGAAATTGGAGACAATAGAAAGGCAAGAAACCAGTAAAAAGAGAGACAATGAAGACAATCCTGGAAGAGGAAGAAACTGAGGAAGAGAAATTGGGAGTTTGAGAATAGATGGAGGAAGATGAAGATGAAATGGGCAACATGGTAGACCCATACTATGAGTTGTAGAAAAATTCCTCAGGATGAGGAAACTTAAGAGGGGGGTAGTGTCATGACTTGGCAAAATGGCTAAGTTATTATTTATATTTCTTTTCTTTTCTTTTCTTTTCTTATTGGACTTACAACTTGTCAAGGACGAACAAACGGAGTGTGAAGGAACAGGGTAATAATAGAGTTATACTCTGGAATGATGTACTATACTATCTTGGAGAATAGAGATTACTTAACAGGGATCGCAATACTAGAAAGAAGACTCCAGTGGACTGTCAAGGATGTTGGAGCAGAGAACGACTTGTAGAACAACCTTGGCTTTAACTTATGTGTTGCACCCCAGTCTCTAGTCGTGAGGTGGTCATGTATTTTGGAATAGTGGAAGTCATCAAGACAGAGGTTCTAACTGTTTAAGTTGAGGAGTCGGAGAAGATGAGATGTGGTTAGGATTAATTGACGTTAATTTATAGACTGAGGAATTACACTGTAACTACTCAGTACTTATAGTAAGTCCAGAATAGGAGGAGGGTAGTCTACCACACTATTCTGCTATTATTAATTTTAGGAGAATTATTAGGAGAAAGAATTGCATAATTATCATATTTCCGGAATATGACAGTATCTTTCCCTTAAGGCTGAGCCCTTGAAGCCCTGATGGATAAGCAATATAATTATTACCTGATATGAAGGTTAAAAACCAGCTCCGTGAATTTTTCTTTCTTGATCTCTAACCATAATGTCCTCCTAATCCACTATCAATTCTGCTTTGATATCAGATTCCAATGATGAAAGGTATAAGCAGGAACTCGAAAAAAGAAGGCAGGAGACAGAGGCAAAACTCTGGGAGGAAGAAGAGCGATAACGGACAGAGCGGAGAGCAAGAAAAGAGATGAGAGCGGCAGAGAAAAGAAGACAGAAGGAGGAACTGAGAAGACAAGCGGAAGAGGAAGAAGAGCGGAGGAAAGAGGAAGAGGAAGAGACATGTAGAAAAGAGGAAGAACGCCAGAGAGATCTGGCACATTGATTAAAGGCAGATTGCATCGCCACCATAGAACAACAACAGCGCAAAAACTGGATGAAGACTTTTTTGCCTTCGAGTCCTTCTTCTGACAAGAACATAAATTTGATTGACCTTCCATCTCTGACCAAGAGACAACGTATCCGATATTTGCCTCAAGAAACTCTGGAGGCTCATCAACGACGTGAGGAGTTGGCAAAGGAGATAGGAGTATCAGCTGTTGGCAGAGGACATCTATGCGAGAGGTGCGCAGACTTCAGAATACTCTGTATTCCTCAAAATCTGCCATAAGTAACTGTATGAATTGTTTCTTATTTTGCTAAGCCCCTCTTCTTAGTCATGCAACTTCCTGCACTCCCTGTGCCAAGGCCAAGGCTGCCTGCAAGCCTTTTGACGTGGACAAGGCGCTAGCTAAAGCCAAGTTGAAAACAGCCAGAAGATCAAGAGCGAGAAAAGCGAAACAACAGATGGACGTGGAGTAGAAGGCAGAGGTTTTGCAAAAACTAGAGGGTTTGGACAAGTTGAGTAGATTGAGGAAAGATGTGCGGAGAATCGCAGTGGCATTGGAGGCTTTGGCTGGTATCGAGGGTTGGGATTCTGATGAGGAGTTGATTTCGTGGCCGGAGTCAAAGGGAGAGGAGACAGAAGTGCAAGAAAACAGGGAGAAAGGGAAACAGAGGGAGGAAAAGATAGATGGAACGGAGGAAGATGAAAATGGAATGGAGGATGTGGAGGAAGGTAATAGTAGTTTTTCTCCAGTTACGTTCTCTGTTGGCACCGGAATCTTGTAGTACTCCTTTCTTTTGATTATTTTGAATTTTATTTGTCTTTTTCTGTGAGTAGAAAGTGGATATGAGTAGTGACAATTGATGAAACAAAATACAAGTAATCGATGAATGCAAAGAAAACTGTGGAGTAATACAAGTAAGCAAGTCAGTGCAAAGGAAACTGTACTCCGGAATGTATACAAGTACTCAAGGAGATTTTTTTTTTTTTCGGAGAGTAGTGAATGTGAAGAACAGAGTCGAGGAAATGGACTGGAGGTAAATTAGGGTTATAATGGTCCCGGTTTAGACAGATACTTGATGTGAAAATCATTTAGTAATTCTTTAGCGTGCTCCAGTTCCATTGCTAGTAACCATTTGGAGTCATTGTCGGTATCCTCGTATCCTAGCCATATAACCTTATAGAGCAGTTTGCATGCCCTCTGGCGGTCAATCTTGGAGTCGACTATCTTGGAGATTTCGTATTCTGGTTCTTCATTGATGATTACCGGTGCTGGCGGAGGTTCGGAGCACTGCTGGAAGGTGTTGGGTGTGGCTGGTTTGAGCATAGAGACATGAAATACTGGATGGGTAGTCCTCATGGTGTCTGGAAGGCGGAGTGTGAAGGATTGTGGACTGGGCTGGGCAATTATCTCATATGGTCCGAGGTACTTTTCGGAGAGTTTCTTCAATGGGCAAGTTGTCCGGAAGTACTGTGACCTGATGAATGCTGATTGTCCGACTTGGAAATCCAGTGGTTGTCATCGATGTGAGTCAGCGGAGGGTTGATATTGTCTTTGGGCTTTGGCGATTTCCTCTTTAAGCATGTCTTGTAATTTGTCAAGATCAATTACAAAGTCACGGACACAGGATAAGGCTATATCTCACTCTGGATACACACTGAGGTTAGGATGATATCCTTTGTTGGTGAAAAAAGAGGGGACACCAGTGGTAGCACTAGGGGCATTGTTGTAAGCAAATTCTGCCAGAGATAACAGTTTGGACCAGTTGTCCTGTTGGTAATTGCAATATATCTGGAGGTACTGTTCCAATGTCTGATTAGTCCATTCTGCTTGACCATTTGCCTCTGGATGGTATCCGCTGGTAAAGTGAAGTCTCATGTCTAGGGCGGTCCCTAGAGAGTGGAAGAAATGGGAGACAAATTCTGAGCCGTGGTCAGACATAACATAAGATGGGATTCCATGCTTTGAAAAGACGTGCATCATGAAAAGGCGTGCTAGTTCTGCTGAAGTGATGGTGTCGTGAGCAGGGATAAATATGGCTTGTTTCGATAGACGATCCACTATAATGAGAATGGTGTCAAAGCCAGAAAAGGAAGGGAGTTTCTCTATGAAGTCCATAGAAATTGAATTCCATGGGCGTTCCGGGATAGGAAGTTGTTGGAGGGATCCGTATGGTCTGTGATACTGTGGTTTGGATCTCATATAGGTAACGCAAGACTTACAGAACTTCTGTACGTCGTCGTGGATGTTTGGCCAGGTATAATATCTTTGTATGAGTTCTAGTGTTTTGTTTTGGCCCAGGTGTCCTGCTAGGACATGGTCGTGATAATATTGGAGAACTCAGAGACGTAGGTCAGCGTTATCCGGAACATACATTCTGTTGTCGAGTCTGGGAAACCCTGCACCGTCTTTCGACTATCGTCTTTCCAGATGGAGTAAGTAGTTGGATATAGAATCGTCGAGAGGGAGTATTGCTAGGATATCAGAGTAGAGTTGGTTTTGATCCAATATCGTGGCTGTGCGAAGTGTTGGAGTGGTCAAAATAGTTGCTCGGAGAGATGCTGCGATTTGTTTGTGAGTAAAAACTGGATGGAAGTTATGAGGGTTCACTGAAGCATAGCCATTATCTCTCCCCTTTGGGTAGATGTCCCATTGTCTAGTGAGTGCGTCCGGTTTGGTGCCAAGGCGTCTAGGGCAGAAGCAAATTATGAGGTTGAATTGAGAAAGGTACTCTGACCATCTTGCTTGTCAGCGCATTAAAAGAATTTTGGTTGTTGAGAAATATTCCAAGTTCTTGTGATCCATTACAACATCGATTGGTGAAGCAGATCCTTCTAAATAGTGTCGCCAGATTTTGAAGGCTTCAAATATTGCAAGTAGTTCTTTGTCGTGGATGTCGTAGTTGAGTTCAGGAGTGAAGAATGTCCTGGAGTAGAAGGCTACAGGGTGGATTTCATTATCTTTTGTCATAATAGAGAGAATAGCAGCAAGAGCGTAGTCTGAGGTATCAGTCTCCACGACGAGTTGTGTGTCCAGAACCTAATGTGTAAGGATAGGAGCAGAGGTGAAGGCTTGTTTTAGGTTGTTAAATGCTATTCTACAATCATTGTCGAAGTTCCACAGAGTGTCCTTTCTAGTGAGATAAGTGAGTGGAATGACTATGTCTGAATAGTTGAAAATGAAACGTCTGTAGAAGTTGGCAAAACCCAAGAAGGATTGGATATCCTTTAATTTCTTCAGTTCTGGCTACTCTTAAATGGTTTTCACTTTAGCATTGGACATGGTCAAACCAGCTGAAGATAGAACATAGCCTAGGTATTCGACAGAATCTGAATGGAACTCACATTTTTCTGCTTTCGCGTACAATCCCGCTTTTTGGAGTCGATTCAGCACTTCTTTGATGTGACTCCAATGTTGCGTGATGTTGTCGGAGTAGATCAGGATGTCATCCAAGTAGACTACTATGCACACATCCAAGAGGTCGGAGAACACATCGTTCATGAAGCATTGGAAGGCGGCTGGGGCGTTAGTTAGTCCAAATGGCATTACTGACCATTTGAAGGCTCCATAGCGAGTACGGAAGGCGGTTTTCCATTTGTCTCCTTCAGTGATGCAGACCAAATGGTACGCATGTCGGAGGTCGATTTTGGTGTAAATGCAAGCTTTGCGGGGGGAATCTAGGAGGTTGGAGATGAGGGAAAGTAGATATCGATCCTTTTTTGTGATTCTGTTGAGTCTGCGGAAATCTACACAGAGCCAGAGGGACCCATCTTTCTTTTTTACAAACAGGACCAGCGCTCTGTGAGATGACGACATCAAGCAGATGAATTCATTCGTTAGGTTTTCGTTAATGAATTCCTTTAATGTTTCCTGTTCGAATTTGGACAAAGAGTAAATGGTTCCTACCGGAGGATGAGAATCTTTTTCCAGATCGATTCGGAGGTCGTAAGGACAGTGGGGAACGAGTGTTTCTGCTTTGGACTTGCTAAAGACATCTGCATACTCGTGATATTCCTCTGGAATAGAGGAGAGGTCGATTTTTTCAGATATGGTAGTGGACTTGGCCTGTACTATGGAACTGAATTGGATAGCAAATATTTTTGAGCCTGATAGCTGTGAGGCCTGGAGTAGGGCTGGTGCGCTGATAATCACGATATGAGGTTGCTTGGGGTTAGACAAGGATGTCTCAGATGAGGTGAACTGCAAAGGGTTTTCTGCTGGAGAGAACAGAGGATTTACTAAGGTTTCAACAGGAGGAACAGAAGCCGGACTTTGGAGTAAAGATAGTAGTCGAAAGGATATTGACCTAGAAACCCAGTCAATCAACGGATTGTAGTGGGTGAGCCAAGAGTGACCTAATACCAGAGAACAACAAGAATCAAGCGAAGTGATATAGAAGTCAAGAGTCATGTATTTACCAGAGGGGAATTTTACAGGCAACAATACTACCTCGGAGATAATATTATTCAAGGTTCCATCAAACAGACACAGTTCTATAGGCAGAGTAGGAGTAGTAGGAAAAGAATGTCCACAAGTAAAAGCAGAATCCAAGAAGCAATGCATAGATCCGGAGTCTACCAGCATTCAGATGGGTATAGACTGGAGATGTTCTGGAGCACACACCAGCGGAGAGACAAGGGGTATACAAAGAGAATTTGGATTAGAAAGAGCAAACACGTTGAGATGCATTGGACTCGTAGTTACACAGACGAGTTCAATGTGACTCCCAGTTTGTGCTGAGTCTTGGGAGCTGTACTCTAGTTCTCTGAGAGGTTCTCGGAGAGCAGAGTCTCTTGTTCCTCTAGAGTAGTTAAACGTGCCCTGACTGGCTGTTTTCTAGGGCATCCGTCTACTTTGTGGTCCTTCAATCCGCAGTATAGGCAGAGGTTATTGTTGATATGGTGTTTGTGTTCATTACTATTTAATTTACTGTCTCTGCCTAATTTGTCAGAGAGGTCGACATGCGGAGTAGATGGAGATGGAGATTTAGCGATAGAAGGTGATGTTCTGGGGGGTTTTAGGGAACTTTGAGAGAGCGTAGTTTGTGGTGGAGTTGTGGATAATTGGGAACGAGGTGGAGTAGAGCTTTGCGAGGAGGCTAAGTACTGAGTCATTTTTCCTTGTTTTCGGTGATGACTGTCTGCAGCTTCCTTCTCTGTGTTACAGAGACGATCTCGTTTGTAGTTTTGTTCCCAATAACGATTGTCGAAGGTGATTGCCAGTTGATACATGGCATGGAAGAAGGTGGGTTTTTCCTATTTCTGGTTTGCTATCAAATCCTGGAGACGATTTGGCAATCCCTAGTAAAAGTGATGGCATAGAACTGTATTACCCCAGTTTAACTGTGCTGCATACCGCATGAAGTCCACATTATAAGTTGCAATTTTATCTCCTGGCTTCATGCAAAGATTGTCGATGAGACTAGCAGCATCTTCTACTGGGTCCGAGAGTCCAAAATGCACTCGGAGCTCTTTCACAAAGAGGTGCCAAGTGAAAAGCCAGGGTTGTGTGTAGCCAAGATCTTTCTGTTGTAGTGTGACTTTGAACCAATCTTGTGCTACACCAGAGAGATATGTCATCACAAAGTTGATTTTCTCTTCATCAGTGGTAAATTGCAAAGGGTTGGCATAGAAAAAGAGTCGGCATTGGAATAGGAAGTAATTGAGCTTATGGGGATCAGAGCCGTCGAAGGTGTCCAGAATATGGGCCTTTAATTGGTGGGGCTTTGGTGCTGATCCTTTGTTAAGGTTTTCCGATAACTGTCGGAGAGCCTCGGCTAGCTGGTTGTTAATGGGATTACGGTCAGCAATAGGTGGAGTTTGGAACACAGGAGTAGGAACAGGAATAGGAGTGTCGACCCAGTCCAGGTCGTCATCAATATGAGGGATAATGACGAGGTCTACCCCGTGGAATTCCGAAGATTCCACCGGAGGTGGAGATGAGCAAGGGCATACCAGAGTACGCAGAGTCCCCAATTAGAGACGTCTAGACCTCCTTGGGAGGCCTGAAGTAAAGCGGCCGATAGTTCGGTCAGCAAGGGGGATAGAATTACTCCCTGAAGAGGGAGCTGCAGACTGGTGAGATATCAGAACTAAAATACAACAGGAACCAGTGTAAGTCTGTAAATTCTGTCAAGGACGAACAGATGGAGTATGAAGGAACGGGGTAATAATAGAGTTATACTCCGGAATAATGTACTATACTATCTTGGAGAATAGAGATTACTTAACAGGGATCGCAATACTAGAAAGAAGACTCCAGTGGACTGTCAAGGATATTGGAGCAGAGAACGACTTGTAGAATGACCTTGGTTTCAACTTATGTATTGCACCCCAGTCTCCGGTCATGAGGTGGTCATGTATTTCAGAGTAGTGGAAGTTGTCAAGACAGAGGTTCTAACTGTTTAAGTTGAGGAGTCGGAGAGGATGAGATGTGGTTAGGATTAATTGACAGACTGAGGAATTACACTGTAACTACTCAGTACTTATAGTAAGTCCAGAATAGGAGGAGGGTAGTCTACCATACTATCCTGCTATTATTAATTTTAGGAGAATTATTAGGAGAAAGAATTGCATAATTATCATATTTCTGGAATATGACACAACTATAAGATGGAGCATGGGAAAGTATCACATGACTTTGTTACAATGTCACAATGGGGTGATGGATGGTCACAGATGGTCATATCACAAGTCACAGTCATAGTGTGTCACATGACTAGAGTAACATGAGGACCATGGGAGAGTAAGTGCATAGCCACAGTAGTAAAATGTATAAGTAGTAGAGAATTAAGCAAGAACTCCATTGAGTTCTCTTTGTCAAACTCTGAACAAAGAGATAGTTGGCTTAATTCCAGTCATCGGACTTTAGATGCTGACAAGAAAAGAAAAGAAATATAAATAATAACTTAGCTATTTTGCCAAGTCATGACATTATCTGTCTTAAAACAACCTCAAGAGTACTACTCAAAGTCTTATTGACATCTCTCCTCCAATATAACTTTACTGAAAACCTTAACCAGATCCTTTGATGAGGAGTATGAAGATATCAAGTGTTAGATATAGACTTAAGTTAAAACACATATTTAACTAAGGTTTAGAGTCTTAACAGAGGTAGCAGAATGTTTGGGTTGATCTTCATTCCCTTAACCATATTCTTTTCCTTTAGCATCTTAACTGGTCCCATATAAATATGTCCCATGATTTTATGCTAGTCATGCCATGTATGGTTTTGTGGGGTTTGGGCAGTATAGGCATGGTAAGAGATGATTGGAGTAATATCAAGCATGTATAAGCCATTCCATTTTGGTCCTGACATAATGATTTCATTCTGGTTATTTGGTGATGTAATAGTAATTCCCTTCTAATAGAAATTGACCCCACAGTTCATGTTTGTGATGTGACTAAATTGAATAGAGTAGTGAGACAGTAGATAACATTACATAGTAGTATAGGATAAGATCAGTTTCCTACTATGGCAGTAAGTTTAACATCTCCTTTGCCTATGCCTTTGGTAGTACTACCAACACCCTGAATTGGGTGATCTCATAGTTCTGTGTAGGTAACAAAGGCAGAATGGTCTTGAACAAGGTGTGATATAGTACCTGAATCAGCAATCTAGGTAGTAGAAGTGAGTGTGCTTGCTGAGAGAGCTATATCTTATGCAATAAATCAAAATTCTGATTGCACTGAGTAGGCAGTGTTGGAAAAATTCTGAAAAATTCTTTCATGACCATGAGAATTGTTGTTATTGTTAGAATTATTTCCAGGTTTTCCTCTATTCTGAAAATCTCATTTTTTGGTCTAATACTCCTTTTGAATATGGTCAACATGTTTATAGTAGTGACAAGTAATATTGGCATTATATTTTGACCTATGAGAATAATTGTTGATTGTTGATGGACCTTGATAATTGTGATTACCATGGGCTGAGAGTGCAATTTCAGAAGAGATATTTTTGAATTTCTTGTGCAAGTCTTTTTCTAGAATCTTAGATATGAGTTTAGATGAGTTAGGATTAGCAGTGTCTAAGATGGTAGACTTATCAATAGTGAATACAAAAAGGTCCCAAGAGTCGGGTAGTAATGTAAGAAGTATGGTAGAGAATTCTGATCCTAGCATAGCTTGTCCTTGGCTGGCAAGTTGTTGATGGAGTCCACAGAGAGTATAGATATGCTCTTCAATGTCAGCTTCTTCTTATAAGACTCTAGCTGCAATGACTTAAGTCCACTCTAAGTTAGAGTTGACAAGAAGAACTCGATAGAGTTCCCATTAGATTTTCTATACTACTTATACATTTTACTTTGGTGGCTATGCAACATCCTCCCATGGTCCTCATGTTATTTCTGTCATATGACTACCTCATCACATGCTGTGACCATGTATCACAAATGGTTACTTACTTGATTTGTGATTTGAGAAAAGAGTTCTTCAAGATAGTTCAAGCAAGGTTTAGATAATAACAAGAGATGTTGTTAAGTCTGAGGTCTAATCCTCAGACTATG
>Ga0153964_1000256_pt1 | contig 11463 bp, 10 predicted proteins | sample TSFL048MetaG_FD_104726 | JGI IMG/M metagenome (GOLD analysis project Ga0153964, IMG submission 104726) | Attine ant fungus gardens microbial communities from Florida, USA - TSFL048 MetaG | ecosystem: Host-associated > Fungi > Mycelium > Unclassified | place: USA: Florida, Withalacochee... | reverse complement strand
TTGATCGCCTCGAGACGTGACTGGTATCGATCGAAAGGTCTTCTTAAGGGCTTTAAGCTGGCTTTGAGACCGTGGGAATCGTCGAAGATTTGGTGGAGATATGACCGAATGAAGTTTGTGACATCTAGTATAGTGCAAGATTAGTTTGAAGTCGCACTACAACAGGAAGACCTTGGCTATATTGGAATATCAAACGCTATACTAAATGAGTTCTAGGCTATTTCTTATTGTTTTATGTTTTATTGTTCTTTGTGTATAAATAGTCTATCTAGAAATGAAGAACATTGTGCATTTGCAACAAATTTCCCCTGTTGTTATGTCAATTGTTTTCTTCCCAAATTCAACACAAACACACAAGACTTGGCTAGTCATAAAACAAGCTCCACTTGTGTTGTCATTGTTGCTTCTTTTGCATCTGTAGTTGCTGAATACTGTCTATCATTGCCTCAAGCAAGGCTGAATTTGCTTGCTGTTGTTGCCATTGCCATTGTTGTTGCGCTTGCGTCTATTATCTTGCTGAATACTGCCCGTTATTATTGCTGAACCTACCATTGTTGTTTTTCCAAACCATCATGCTATTCGATAAAAATTCCCATGTGAAACTTAATGACAAGAACTATGAAATATGGGCTGTGCTTATGCATGATATACTCATATGTAAAGGCCTTGCTGAAGTTGCTACTGGAGAGTTGCCTATCCTGACTACAGGACCAAACTCTGCTGCTGGCAAAGCTTGGATCTACAAAAATGCTGAAGCCTATGCTGAAATGATTCTTGCTGTTGAAACTGATCAACTTGCCCACATGACTACTGAAACTACTGCTGAAATTTGGACTGAACTTGAATGTGTCCACTATGCCTGAGGTCTTGCTACCTGACTTGCCCTATGCTAAAAGTTTCTGACAATGAAGAAAAAGAAAGGTCAGCTGATGTCTCAATGGATTGCTAATGTTCAAAATGCTGCTTTTTGTCTCTGTGCAATTGAAGTTCAAATTGATAATGAAGACCTGATCCTGATCCTCACAATAGGTCTACCACTAGCTTACAAGACATTTGTTGTTGCTCTCGATGCCACTCCTGCCTATGATCTTACACTTGATAATGTAATCTCACATATGCTCAATGAAGAATCATACACTATTAAAGAAGAAAATAATATTCTGAAGCCCAATGACAAAGCCCTTTCAGTTACTCAAGTTATTCTTGCTGCCCATCGTCCTCACCACCCTGTCTCTGAGATTACCTGCTTCAAATGTGGAAAGAAGGGCCATTACCAAATCAATTGTGTCAATACTGTGCCAGTAGCTCATAGAAAGGAAGCCACAAATGTTGTCATTGAAGAGGAAGATAATTATAGTTTTTGATTGCAGGGGTATATTGGTGGATTTAGTATATCATTTGCAGGGGTATGTTGGAATATCAAATGCTATACTAAATGAGTTCTAGGCTATTTTTTATTGTTTTATGTTTTATTGTTCTTTGTGTATAAATAGTCTACCTAGAAATGAAGAACATTGTGTGTTTGCAATGAATTTCCCCCGTTGTTGCATTGATTGTTTTCTCTCCAAATTCAACAGGCTATGTACAACCCTGGCTTTTTACTTAGCATCTTTTTGTGGATGAACTCTGGGTCCATTTTGGACTCTCGGACCCAGTAGGGAATGCTACCAATCTCATCAACAATCTCCATATGAAGCAAGGAGATAAGATTGCCATTTACAATGTAGAATTCATATAGCACACAGCATAGTTAAACTAGGGTGATACAGTTCTATGCTATCGTTTCTATCAGGGATTACCAAATTGCCTCCAGAATCTAATAGCAAATAGGGAACAGGGAAAACCCACCTCCTTCTATGCCATATACCAACTGGCAATCACCTTTGTCAATCGCTACTGGGAATGAAATCATGAGCGAGATCATCTTTGGAACACGGAGAAGGAAGTAGCAGACAGCCACCACCAAAAACAAGGGAAAGTGGCTTAGTACTCTGTCTCCTCACAAAGCTCTGCTCCGTCTTGTCCCCAATCATCCATAAATCTGCTACAAACTGTGCCCTCTCAAAATTTCCTGAAACCTCCCAGATCATCATCTTCTATTGCTAAATTATCATCTCTGTTCACTCTGCATATTGATCTCTCTAACAAACTAGGCAGAGATAGTAAATTAAGTAGTAATAAGCACAAACACCATATCAACAATAACCTCTGTCTTTATTACGGATTAAAGGACCACAAGGTAAATAGGTGTCCTAGGAAACAACCAATAAGGGCATGACTAAATACTCTAGAGGAACAAGAGACTCTGCTCTTTGAGAACCTCTCAGAAAACTAGAGCGCAGCTCCCAAGACTCAATACAAACTAGGAGTCACATTGAACTTGTTTGTGCAACTACGAGTCCAATGCATCTCAATGCATCTGCTCTTTCTAATCCCAATTCCCTTTGTATATCTCTTGTCTCTTCTCTAGTATGTACTTTAGACCATCTCCAGCCTATACCCATTTGAACGCTGGTAGACTCTAGATCTATGTACTGTTTTTTGGACTTTGCTTTTGCTTGTGGACATTCTCTGTCTACTACTTCTACTCCTTCTGTGGAATTGCACTTGTTTGATGGAACCTCAAATAATATTATTTCTGAGATAGTATTGTTACCTGTAAAATTCCCCTCTGGTAAATGCATGACTCTTGACTTCTATGTCACTCTGCTTGATTCTTGTTGTTCTCTGGTACTAGGTCACTCTTGGCTCACCCACTATAATCTGTTGATTAACTGGGTTTCTGGGTCAATATCTTTTCGACCACTATCTTTACTTCAAAGTCCGGCTTTAGTTCCTCCTGTTGAAACCTTGGTAAATTTTCTGTTCTCTCCAGCAGAAAACCTTCTATAGTCTATCCTATCTAAGACATCTCTGTCTAACCCTAAGTGACCTCACATTGCAATTATCAATGCACCAGCCTTACTTTGGGCCTCACACCTCACAGGCTTAACAATATTCTCCCTTCAATTCCATTCTACAATATAGGCCAATTCCACCACTATCTCTAAAAGAATTGACCTCTCTTCTATCCTGAAGGAATACCATGAGTATGCTGATGTGTTTAGCAAGTGCAAAGCAGAAATACTCGCTCCCCATTGTTCTTAAAACCTGTGGATTGAACTAGAGAAAGATTCTCATTCTCTGGTAGGAACTATCTACTTCTTATCCAAATTTGAACAGAAAGCACTAAAATAATTCATTAACAAAAACCTGACCAATAGATTCATTTGCTCAATATTTTCTCCTTATGGAGTACCAGTCCTGTTCATAAAGAAAAAGGATGGATCCCTCTGGCTCTATGTAGATTTCTGCAGACTCAATAGAATCACAAAAAAGAACTGATACCCACTTTCCCTCATCTCTGACCTCTTAGATTCCCCCAGCAAGGCTCATATTTACACAAGATCAATCTCTGACATGCATACCATTTGGTTTGCATTGCCAAAGGGAACAAATAGAAAACTGCCTTTCAGACTTGCTATGGAGCTTTTGAATGGTCAGTAATACTGTTCGGGCTAACTAATGCTCTAGCTGTCTTCTAACACTTTATGAATGGCATGTTCTCTGACCTTCTAGATGTGTGTGTAGTAGTCTACTTGGATGACATCCTAATCTACTCCAATAATATCAAGCAACACTGGAGCCATGTCAAAGAGGTATTAAAATGACTCTGAAAAATGAGACTATATGTGAAAGCAGAAAAATGTGAATTCTATTCAGATTCCATCAAATATCTAGGCTATCTTCTATCACCATCTAGCTTGACTATGTCCAACGCTAAAGTGAAAACCATTCAGAAGTGGCCAGAACCAAAGAAAGTAAAGGATATTTAGTCCTTCTTAGAATTTGCCAACTTCTACAGGCATTTCATTTTCAATTATTCAGACATAGTCATTCTGCTCACTCGTCTTACTAGAAAAGACACTCCTTGGAATTTTGATGACAAATGTAAAAGGGCATTTAATGTCCTAAAACAAGCCTTCACCTCTGCTCCTATTCTTATGCATTGGGTTCTGGATACATAGCTCATCGCAGAAACTGATGTCTTAGACTATGCTCTTGCTACTATTCTTTCCAACTAAAGATAATGAGATCCATCCCATAGCCTTCGACTCCTGGACATTCTCTGCTCTGGAGCTCAACTACAACATTTATGACAAAGAATTACTTGCAATATTTAAAGCCTTCAAAACTTGGTGATACTATTTAGAAGGGTTCGCTGCACCAATCGACATTATAACAGATCACAAGAACTTAGAATATTTCTCAACAACCAAGATTCTAATATACCAATAAACAAGATGGTCGGAGTACCTCTCACAATTCAATCTCATAATTTGCTTCCGTCCCAGACGTCTTGGCACCAAACCAGATGTTCTAACTAAATGATGGGATATCTACCCAAAAAAAGAAGATAATGGCTATGCTTCAGTGAACCCTCATAACTTTTGTCCAGTTTTTACTTATGAACAAATTGCAGCATCTCTTCAAGCAACCATCCTTACCACTCTGACACTTCATACAGCCACAATATTAGATCAAAACTAGCTCCATTCCAATATTCTGGTAGCACTTCCCTTCGACTCTTCTATCTCTGACCATTTATTTCATTTGGAAGGACGTTGGTCAAAAGACAATGTAGGTTTCCTTAGAATTGCCAACAGAATGTATGTTCTGGATCACACCAACTTATGCCTCCAAGTTCTCTAGTATCACCATGACTATGTCCTAGCAGAACATCTGGGCCAGAATAAGATACTAGGACTCATATAGAGACATTATACCTGGCCAAACATTTATGATGATATACAAAAGTTTTGTAAGTCTTGTGTTATCTGTATGAGATCCAAACCACAATGTCACAGACCATATAGATTCCTCTAATAACTTCCTATTCCAGAACACCTATGGAATTTAATCTCTATGGACTTCATCAAGAAACTCCCTTTCTCCTCTAGTTTTGACACTATCCTAGTAATAGTAGACTGCCTGTTAAAACAAGCTATATTCATTCCTACTTACGACACTATTACTTTAGCAGAATTAGCATGCCTTTTCATCATCTGTCTTTTTAAAACACAGAGTTTTGTCTCATGTTATATTTGACTGTGGCTCAGAGTTTGTCTCTCACTTCTTCTGCTCCCTAGGTACCACCCTAGATATGAGACTTCACTTTACCAGTAGATACTATCTGAAGGCAAATGGTCAAGCAGAACAGACCAACCAGATGTTGGAACAGTATCTCTATATATATTGCAACTACCAACAGGACAACTGGTCAAAACTACTACTCTTGGCTGAGTTTGCTTACAACAACACTCCTAGTGCTACCACTGGTATCTCTCCATTCTTTGTCAACAAAGGGTACCACCCTAACCTCATAGTATACCCAGAACAAGATATAGCTTCCTCTTATGCATGTGAATTCATAGTTGACCTTGATGAACTACAAGACACACTCAAAGAGGAAATCGCCAAAGCCCAAAGGCAATACCAACCCTTCACTAACTCTCGTTGACAACAACCACTAAACTTCCAAGTCGGACAATCAGTATTCATTAGATTACAGTACTTCCAGACAACTCGATCATCAAAGAAACTCTCTAAAAAATACCTCGGACCATATGAGATAATTGCTTAGCTCAGCCTGCAATCCTTCATACTTTGCCTTCTGGACACTATGAGGGCTGTTCATCCTGTGTTCCATGTCTCTATGCTCAAACCAGCTATACTCAACACCTTCCAACAGTGTTCCAAACCTCTGCTAGCACCTGTAGTCATTGACGGAGAACCAGAATACAAAATCTCCAAGATAGTTGACTCCAAAATTGACTACTGGAGGACATGCAAACTGCTCTACAAGGTTATATAACTGAGATATGAAGATACAGACAATGACTCCAAATGGTTACCGGTGATGAAACTAGAATATGCCAAAGAGCTAGTGAACAATTTTCATCTCAAGTATTCCTCTAAACTGGGACCATTACGACCCTAAATACCTGTATTCCACTTTCTCGACTCTGTTTCTTTGCATTCAATCCATTTCAAAAAAAAAAAATGATGATAAAAATAATAATAATGAGTACTCATACACACTTCAAAGTGCAACTTCCTTTGCACTGATTTGCTTACTTGTATTCCGCTCCATAGTTTCTGTTGCAATCTGATACTTGTATTTCAGAAGTAGTCTCTACTGCAAAATTTGCACATATGTATTCCTCCATAGTTTTCCCTTGTGGTAGTCAAATACTTGTATTCTTGCTTCCTCAATTGTCATCACTCACATCCATTTTTTACCTATAGACAAAAACAAAAAAAAATAATATTCAAGAAAAAAAAGAATTACAAAACTCTAGTACCAACAGAAAATACAACCAGAGAGAATTTTCTCTTTTCTCTTGTCAATTCTCTCTACTATCTCTGTTTCCTTCCCTCCAGACACCAGCCAGGAAATTAAGTCATTCTCTAGAGTCTTTGACCTCATCCCTACTATCCTCTCTAACGCATCTACGACCCTTTTGACCTGAACAACCAACTCGTCTACCTTCTCCAACTTCTCTAACACCTGCTCTTTCCACTCTGTATCCGTTCATTGCTTGGTTTTCCTTACTTATGCCCTCCTAGCTATTTCTTTTTTTGCCTTTCTCTGCATGCCATCTGTGTTGAAAGACTTACAAGCTGTCTTTGCCCTGGCATAGGGAGAAAAAGATGTTGCATTTCTAAAACTAATTTGACCAATGATTCTACTTCAAAAGATATAAAACTTATGGAAGGTCCTGTGGTAAACACAGTATGCCAAAATTGAAATACCACTTACAGGGATTTTCTCCACCCATTGGCTCTATTCCCAACTCCTTAGCCATTTTTTTTCTCTCCTGGTGTTGTTCTAAAGTCTCCTTGGGAAAATAATGGACTCATTGCCTTTTTGTCAAAGGGGAAAGATCAATCAGATTGATCTCCTTATCTGATAGTAGAACCACCACTGGTTCTGGATTCAGCTTCTTCAACCAATTCTTCCTCCATGCCTACATGACCACTGCCTATCAATCCACTTTCTAACAAAAGGTATTGTCTATCTCTTTTTGCCTCCACTATTCCTACTCTGCCTTTATCTGTCTCTCTGCTTCCTTCTTTTGCTGTCTCTCCTCCTCTGCTCGCCTTTTCACTTTCTCCTCTTATCTCTTTTTCTTGGCTGCCCTCACCTCTTTTCTTGCTTTGTGCTCTGCCTATTATTTCTCCTCTTTCTCCTAGAGCCTTGCCTCTGCCTCCTCTCTTTGTTTTATAAGCTCCTGCTTATATCTTTTATTGTCAGAGTCCGACATCAAAACAGAGTTGATGGTATGTTGCGACGACATTATAGTTTAGGATCAAGAAAGAAAACTTCACAAAGTCAGTTTTTAAAACTATAAATCAGGTGATATTTAAATTGCTTATGTATAGAAGCTTCAAGGGCTCAGCCTTAAAGGGGGAGTACTGTCATATTCTGGAAATATGATAATTATGTAATTTATTTCTCCTAATAATTCTCCTAAAATTAATAATAGTAAGATAGTATAGTAGACTACTCTCCTCCTATTCCAGACTTCCTATAAGTACTGTATAGTTACAGTGTAATTTCTCAGTCTATAAATTAATGTCATCTAGTCCTAACTCTCTTCCTGTCCACTCTGGATTCCTAGTTCACTTCCTTAGGACCTCTTCTCTGATGACTTCCCTCTACTCCAAAATACACGACCACTTCATGACCGGAGACTGGGACACAACATATAAGTTGAAACCAAGGTTGTTTATTAAGTCGTACTCCACTCTGACATCTTTTACCTTCCACTGGAGTCTTCCTTTGGAGTTTACACTATTGTTAAGTAATATTCTCCTCTAACGTAGTATATTACTCTGTTCTGGAGAGTACTTTTATCTATTACTTCACTCCTCTGTCTTCCGTAATTCTATTCTTGACATGTTTATACTATAAGTCCAATGTTTTAAGTCTGAGACATTTAATGCATTACTGCATTGTGATATTTTCATCCAATAGTGTCAACATCTCATTGACTATCCACTCATTATTAGACTATGGCTGATAATAGTTGTAGTCCTACTCAATATTTATAACATAACTACTATAGTACTATTTATTAAATTGCCAATATCTTGAAAAATACCATGATTGATGCTTTGGTTCTAGGCTCAATAGAAGTCCTTTTCATAATGCTTAGAATAAGTCTAAAACGACCTTGAGGTGATTAATATTAGTGGAGATATGAAGTTCTCAATATTTGTACATAGACATTAATTAATTACCCATAGATAGTCATCTGTCCTTTTCTTAGAACAAAGGACAGCCTCTATATAGTTAAGTTATTGTATTTTAGTAGTACAAAGGCACTACCATATATAGAACAATAGGTAGTAGCATATAATGGCCTGTTCTAGTACACAGACCATTATAATTCTATATATAAGAACTTCTTGTCTGAGGATTAGACCTCAAACTTAACAACTTCTTTTGTCACTGTTTAACTTTGTGTTTTTGAACTCTTCAAAGTATTAAAGCCCAATCATAAATAAGTAAGTGACCATTTGTGATAGTTTGAATGTTATGTAAGCCTACATAATATATATAATCCCTTATTATTCTGTGTCTTATTGTTTTGTGTAAAATAAATAGCTGAGATAATAATGAAGTATGTTGTATATTTGCAACAAGTTTCCCCTCATTTTTGTTCTTAACTCAATGATATCTGTCTCTCCCTTATAACTAATTTTTTCTCAATTGACCATTTCTCATCCTTAAGTATCTTTATTTATGCTTTCTTTAATTTCTCTACTGCTCTTATGACCCATTTGTTCTTTTCTTGCATCTTTCTGATTCTCTTTCTCAAGTTTCCTTTTACCACCAGTACTTCTGTTTTTTTTATTCACTTTAGTCTAATTAACATTCTATTCTTATTATTCTTTTTTATCCTCTTCTGCCAATTTGGTCTTCTACTCAACCCATCTGTTTTTCCTATACTTCTTTCTAGTACATATTTAAGTGTAAAGTTGAACCTAGACAAGTACAGTGTCTATTTGTTATGATTTGGCAAAACAGCTAAGTCAATATATATATTTTTTCATTTTTATTATTCTCTTTCTTTTTCTTTTCTTTTCTTTTAGTTATATTAGAATGTGTGAGATACTAGCTAAGTTTAGGGATAGTATTCTATATAAGTAGCTTTATAAATCTAACAAGATTTTATCGAGTTCTTCTTTTTAACTTGGATAAGTTCTAAGGTACCTAGCTTAAGGTCTTATACCAGAACTTGATTCTTATTCTAGTGCTGCTCATCACAGAGCCTTGCTCACTCTTTGCTCTCTTATCTTTCTAAGTACCTAAATGACACAACTTAGGACCATTACAATATAACCAGGCCCTAGACTTAAGGGAACTTGTCAATTAGTTAGGGATTAACAGTAGAGGTATGGCACCAAGCCTAGTTGCTATTACTAAGACTTAACCTTGAGTAACATCATATCATTAGGAAAACTCTAAATTAGAGATCCTCTCCTTGAGGTGATAGTATAACCATATTATTAGGGCAGTAGGTGTCTGGCTGGGTAAAGATCTTATGTCCTAGCAGATGTAACCATAGTAAGATCAAATCAACTATCAAGGAACAAAGTATAATGTCTCTTCAACAATTCAACAATCTCATAAGCAATATGCTTAATCAACAGTGTGCTCTTACTAAACTAAGGGCAGAACTAGAGGGGAAAAAAGGAAGAAAATGTCAAAGTTACAAGAGGTTCAGACACCTGGCCTATAATTGTAGGAATAAGTGTGAAGAAGACAAGAGGAAGGCATTTTCCCAGAATAAATTTGAAGTATTAGCAAATAAAGTGATGAGATGTAAAGTAAGAGAGAAAGTAAAAGTAAAGAGACAAGAGATAGTAAAAGTGAAGTATTTCAAGTGTTAGGGGTTGGACATTTCAAATGGAAGTGTCCAAACATTGAAATAGTATCACAAATGATCACTTACTGATTTGTGATTATAAATGTTATAGCTTAAAGGAGCTTAGAAGCAAAGTTTGGATAGTGACAAAAGATATTGTTAAGTCTGAGATCTAATCCTTACACTATGAGTCCTTATATACAGAATTTTTAAGGTGTAGACTTAGGACTGAAGTTCTAACCCCAACCAGTAACAATTAAAAGAGAAGAACTTGATAAAGTTTCCCATTGCATTTTTACTACTTATAACTAAACTACATAGTCTATGCACTAGAACAAACTATCACATACTACTATCTATTGTTCTATATATAGTAGTGCCTTTGTACTTGAAAATATGATAACTTAGCCATATAGAGGCTGTTTTTTGTTCTAATAAAAGACAGATGAGTATTTATGGGTAATTAATTAAGTTCATATACAAACATTAAGGACTTCATATCTCCATTGACATTGATTGCCTCAAGGTTGTTTTAGGATAATTCTGAGTAGTATGAAGAGAGCTTTTGCTGATCCAAAAAGCAAAGTATAAATTGTGGTAGTCTCCAAGATATTAGCAATTTAATATGTGATATCACAGAGATTATCTACTGATTACCTAATAGCTTGGTTAATATTAATTGTCTCAAGATATATCTGGTATCAATCAAAAGGTTTTCTTAAGGGCTTTCTAGCACCATTAAGACTATAGAAATCATTGAAGAATTGGTGGAGATAAGTCCAAATAAAGTTTGTGACAGATAAAAGAAAAACAAATAAGAAAGGAAAAGATAGCATATACAGTCAGTCTGTGAAAAGTACCATAGAAAAAGAGAAAGCCAGTGCATCCCTTATGAAAAAAGGCACAGAAGCATAGTAGTGTGTAGGATATGCTTCTAAGAAGCATAGTACTAGAAGAAAAAGGATAGAGAACAAAATGGGAGGTAGTTGTCATAACTTGGCAAAACAGCTAAGTCATTATTTACTTTACTTTACTTTTTCTTTTGGACTTACTACACAAGGAAGGAGTATGGGAAAGTGTCACATGACAAATGTCACACATCACAGTCACATGTCAGGATGTCACAAGGTCACATCACATAATAGGGTCATATGATGAGTATAGGAAAATAGTATATAGACTATGTAATACTTGTATAAGTAGTATACAGGAATTAAATGAGAACTCTATTAAGTTCTTCTTGTCAACTCAGATAAGGAGTAGGATTGAGTGTTTACTGCTGATGGGGATGTGAATCTAAACAAGGATAAATGCAAGGTCAGAGAGATAAAATCTCTAAGCTGCTTTACAGTTGTATGCTAACAAGTAGATACTGGGGAGATAAATGAAAGAATAGAGAGCTTACAAAGATGAATAATAGAAGAATATCCAATAGAAACCTAGAAAGTAGAATTGTTTTTAGTATCTACTTGAGAGAACCCTCACC
>Ga0153964_1000254_pt1 | contig 11469 bp, 8 predicted proteins | sample TSFL048MetaG_FD_104726 | JGI IMG/M metagenome (GOLD analysis project Ga0153964, IMG submission 104726) | Attine ant fungus gardens microbial communities from Florida, USA - TSFL048 MetaG | ecosystem: Host-associated > Fungi > Mycelium > Unclassified | place: USA: Florida, Withalacochee... | reverse complement strand
CTCAGTCTAAAGTGTGCAGAACTGAGGTGTAAGAAAAAATCTGCGCTGGCAGACATACTTGCTTACTAATCAATCAGAAGATAATGATGAGAGAAAATAGAGATGAGATAATAGTCCACAGAGGACATATTCAACACATAGCACAACTGTGACAGTAAGATAGCTAAACTCCAAGCTGAAATAAAGCCAACTGCTCTTTGTTCAGCAATTGACAAAGAGAACTCGATAAAGTTCCTGTTAGATTTTCTATACTACTTATACAACTACTACATGGTCTGTGCACTACTTTCCCATATCTATCATATGACCCATCATGTGACATCATGTGATGTGACTATGTGACACTTTTCCACACTCCCTTCTGTGTAGTAAGTCCAAGATAAAAGAAAAGAAATATAAATAATGACTTAGCCATTTTACCAAGTTATAACAATATACATAATTGTGATAGTCTATGCACTAGGACAGATCATCACATGCTACTACCTATTGTTCTACATATGGTAGTGCCTTTGTGCTGTAAATAGCAATAACTTAACCTTATGGAAGCTGTCCTTTGTTCTAAGAAAAGGACAGATGACTATCAATGGGTAATTAATGAAGTCTATATACAAACATTGAGGCTTTCATATCTCCACTAATATTAATTGCCTCAGCATCATTTTAGGCTCATTCTGAGCAGTATGGAGAGGGCTTCTCTGATGCCTAAAAGCAAAGCATAAATCATGGCTGTTTCTGAGATATTGGCGATTTAATAAATAGTACTATAGTAGTTACCAGTTGATCTGCCTAATATCTTGGCCATTACTGATCACTTCTAGACATGACTAGTATCAATCAAAAGGTCTTTTCAAGGGCTTTTGGGTGCCATTAATACCGTGGGAATTGTCAAAGAACCAATAGAGATATGGCCAAATGAAGTTTGTGATAGTATATATTTATCTTGCACTATGACACTACTGCTCTTACCTAGTCTAGTAGCCTGGCTTGCCATCAATATAGCAGTACTACCTAGAACTCCTATGCCATTGTGTAGGCTCTACTTCAGCTGACCATATAACTAGAAACCTACTCCAAAAACACATAGCGAGTGGTTAGCTCCTAGCGTAAGCAAATACCCAAGTCCATTGAGGCTTGAGTCTCTCTTCGAGAGAAGTTTTATAGAGTTTTCATAAAGCAGATACAAAAAAAAACCTCAAATCACTCAAATAGCCTATCACAGTTATGCTATGAACCAGTAGTCACATACTGTATGGTTTACCACTACACCAAAAGGGTGACATTAGCAAGGCTACTTGTTAATGAGGGTCCAGCTATTTATGTAGTTCATTTGAACAGGTATTTTGTTATACCTCCATAATTGTAAGGGGACATCTAGGGTGGTGCTTAGTCAGTATTGAGGGTCTGTTCTATTAGTGGCCCAGTGACAGTACGTGTATGCATTCTCATCGTTCTTGTCTTCTCTCTGTCTGTGTCATGCAGCGCAATGCCTTCTATTCTATTATTAGGACATTGTGATTACTGATCCATGCGCTCATGTGATAGTGCATGTGATCGTCTAGTGTAGAAGTATATATACTAGTAAGCTGTCGTAGATATACTTCACTTGAATCTCAACTTAGCTTCTAGGACTATCCATTAGCTTGAAGGGTGATCGCCTCCGAGTGGTTTCCTTACAATAATACTATTTAGTAGTCACTTTTTTGTGATATAGCCTTTCAGCTCTAGAGCAACAAAGGGAAAGATGATAGAAGAGAAAAGTTTTCTTGTCTCTTCTGTGCCCTAGAGTATTTTATTAGGATTACAAAGCAATAATACAACAAAAGAAAAGAAACAAAAAAAACTCCCAAAGATAATAAGAGAAAAATGATGAGACAGCACCTTTTCTGATCACTTGGCTACTACTGTTATGAACATCGAGTGGGACTACAGTTATTATCAGCCTTGGTCTGATAATGAATGGCTAGTGGACGAAATGATAGCAATGCAAGAAGAAACATTGATAGCACAGAACAAGGATATTACTATGCAGTAATGCATAGAATGTCTAAACATCCTAGAAAACAATGGACTCATAGTATGGACAGGACTTTTCAGAGAAACCTTAGACTATTTTCTCTTCTCTATCTTTAGACTTGTGCTAAATGGGATAACATCGGACTAACCCATTATTAGACACTAACTCGACTTGTCACTCTCATTGCTTCTGTCACTGATTTGTCACTTAACTAGTCATTCTTAGTTACAAGTAGTGTTACCACATTGTAACATAGTCACAATACCTAGTTAGAATAAATACAGCCCAGAAAGAGAAGAGAACGGCAAGTTCTTTCTTTCTGTATTCCCTTTGTAAAATCCTTACTCTGAGAGATCAGTACTCTTACTTGTCTTAGGACAACCTCAAGAGTACTACTTGTAAGAGGATGCTCTAGAGTAGCTTAGGTAACCTGGTATAGGTGAGTATTATCTAGCTGTCACAGTTGTGCCATGGACTAGTAGTCACATACTGTATGGTTTACCACTATACCAAAAGGGCGACGTTAGTAAGGCTACTTGCTAACGAGGGTCCAGCTATTTATGTAGTTCATTTGAACAGGTATTTTGTTATACCTCCATGATACTATTTAGTAGTCACTTTTTGTGACACTAGCTTGCCCTCGGATCCTTGGAGCCTACTATTTATAGTTCCCTTCCCTCTTGTTCTTGTTGCCATGGTTAGTACTACATAGCCTTATTAGGTATAGTAGTTATTAGTGTCCTGATCTGTGTTCCCTTAGCAACCAGTGCACAGACTAGCTAGTCTAGTATATATAGCTAGTGATGTATAGTAGAATACCTTACCTCAACATTGATTAGAGCTCCTAGGCTATTCATCGCTCTTACTTAAGACGCCTTCTCTACTAATGTCAAGTGTGTTCTTGGATGCCTCTGAGTGCCCCCTTACACTACTCAAAGTCTTGTTGATATCTCTCCTCCAATATAACTTCACTGAAAACCTTAACCGGATTCTCTAGTAAGGAGCATGAAGATATCAAGTGTTAAATATAAGCTTCAAGTTGAAACACATATTCAACTGTGAGGTTTAGAGTCTTAACAACTACTCCCTACTCCTCTAATCCTATTCCTAGAGATCTTCTCTAAACAATAGATGGCTCTCGAGTCTTTTGATAGACCATAAAGAGAAGTAATGATCTTGAGTTGTTTTGCTCTCAAGCACTGTCAAGAACATGTGGAGCAAAAGCAGAATGATCTGGAGTAGAGCAGAGTTACTCTGGAGTGGAAGGGAGTTAACATAAGAAAGTCAGAAGCAAAAGACGATAAGATAGTAAAGGCAGTAAAAGAAATGAAGAAAGCAAGAGTAAAAATACTAAAAAACAAAGAATAGAGAGAAGATGATAGATTTGTCATGACTTAGAAAAATAGCTAAGTTATTATTTATATTTTTTTTTTTTTTTTTTTTTAGACTTATTATATATAAGAAGTATAGAAAAGTGTCATATTATAAGTATTACATATCACAGTTATAGTCACATGATAGGATGTCACAATATCATATCACATGACCAGGTCACATGAGAAGTATGGGAAAATAGTGCACAGACCATATAATAGTTGTATAAGTAGTATGCAAAAAATAAATAAGAATTCTATCAAGTTTTCCTTATCAACTTAGACTTGGAGTGGATTTAAGTTGTCTTGGCTAAAGTCTTACAGGATTAATGTTGAGAAACAGAAAATTATATGTCCCAAAAGACGAAAAGTTGAGAGCAGAAGTAATCTGCTTATATTATAATATACCAGTAGAAGAACATAGTAGACAATAGAAGATGACAGAGTTGGTAACAAGGAATTTTTGGTGGTCTGAAGTCACTAAGGAAGTTTGGAAGTATGTAAAGAGATATGATACATGCCAAAGAAATAAAAATTGCACAGAGGTACCTGCAGGAAAACTCATACCAAACATGGTATCAGAAAAGCCCTATGTTATGAGAACCCTAAAAGGGAAATAACTTCTTGTGCTTTTCAACAGTTAATCCATAATCTCAAGACATATAATAGGATAAAACTATAAATAGTATGGGAAACTTAAGTAAACTACATCATGTGATTAGGTCAGGTGATTGTAGAATATTCTAGAAGGACATATGACCATGAGACTTTAGTACACAGACCATATAAAAATAGTATAAGTAGTGTACAGAATATAATGGGGAACTCTATTGAGTTCTTTCTGAACATTTATCTAGGGTAAACTCTAAGTTTTCATAACTCTATGTAAACACCCTGAACATATATCTTAGCAGATTTCATCACAAAATTGCTGTTAGCACAAAGGTACAACACCATCTTGGTAGTATGTGATAGGATGACAAAGATAGTACATTTTGTACTAACTATGGAAAAAAATTTGGCAGAAGGAGTAGCAAGACTATTCCAAGACAATGTCTGGAAGCTGCACAGCTTACCAGAAAGCATTATAACAGATAGAGGGACACAGTTTGCAGCAGAGATAATAAAGGAGTTAAATTGTATACTAGGGATAATACCAAATTGTTGATGGCTTATTACCTGTAAACAGATGGATAGACAGAAAAAATGAATCAGGACTTAGAACAATATCTGAGAATATTCATTAATTATTGACAGAAACAATGGCCCAATTGGTTAGCAACCATAGAGTTTGCATACAACAACAAAGTGCAGACTAGTACTAAGATATCACTATTTAGGACAAATAACAGACAAGACCTGCATATAGAATTTGAGATGAGAAAGAAGAGAATGTTCAAAAAGACAGAGGAATTTGTCTCGAAAATAAAAGAAGTACATAAGGAAATAAAAACAGCTTTAAAAAGAAGTCAGGAGAAAATAAAAAAGTATGCAAACAGAAGGAAAAATAAAGCAAAAGAATATCAAGTAGGAGACTAAATGTTCTTAAGCATGAAAGATCTCAAATAACAAATGAAAGGAAGACAGTCAAAAAAGCTTATGGAGCAATTTGTGGGACCTTATTAAGTTAAAGGAATCATCTTGACAAACACAATAGAATTGGATTTGCTAAGTACAATCAAAATACATCCAGTAGTAAATGTTAACAGAGTATGAAGATATAAAGATCAAGTAGAGAGCCAGAAAAAAGAACAGCCAGCACTAATAACAAGCAAAGGAAAAAAAGAATACAAGATAGAGAAAATATTAAACAAAAGAAAGTTTAGAAGAAAGAATAGATATCTGGTACAGTAGAAAGGTTATACAGCAGAAGAAGATACCTGAGAACCAAAAGAAAACCTAAGAAACATAGAAGACTTAGTCAGAGAATTTGAAAAGAAAAGGAATATGGGGAGGAAATTGGACAATCAAGAAGAAAAATTGCCAAAGAAGAAAAAAGAGGAGAACTGCTGGGTAGGTATACAGAAAAAATGTTATATGGCTGGGACAACAAGAAGTTTGACCAGGAATATTGGGGATGGTGTAAGGGGACAGCTCTATTTCCATCCCTAACCTACACAGTGATACTCTGGAGCAGCCTAAGCCTGTTCAAGTATTACTTTAGTAATACTTAAACACACTAGTATAGCTCCAATCACACTGACCCTGACACTAAAGAATGTAAACCTAGTATATATAATATAGAAGATCTCTTTAGAAGCCTCATCCTAATCTCTGAGAGGTGAGAATTGTATCATAATCACAAACTATAATATAACTGAGGATTCTCCTAGAGTCTTGTGCTCTAGTCACCTTTACAGCAGATTAGGATCCTTAAAAACAGAGCCTTGGACTATCCCAGTAGACAGCCACCCAATAGGTCATCCTCTTCTGTTATACCCAGCCCTCTGAAAATTCCACTCTCCAGATATCGTTGTCTCCAGACATCCTCTAAGGCATAGCCGACACCTTAGGATACCTGCAACACTATTTCTATGAGCTAATGAAGAGACAAGATGTCTCCGAGAACAACATCAATACTACACTGGCAGCTCTGACCGCTCAGCTACAGCAGCTTACACAGCTAGTAGTTAATCTCTCCCTTCTACCTGTACCAAACACACCTCTTCCACTTGTACCATTTCCTCTGGTGTCTCTGCCCCCTGCTCCGACAGCGAGACAAATGTGTTCCAAGCTCTCCTGTCCTTTGGACTTTAGCAGAGAATATTACAATAGTCACACATTCTTGAACTTCTGCTCCTTCTATATTCTCCTGGTCCTGGAGCAGTTCCACAATAAAGAAGAAAGAATTCTCTGAGCTCTTACATTTTTCAAAGGTAGTCGTACTGCCAAGTGGTTCAAAAATATGTTCCGTCAGGAAGCAGATATTGGCGTTTTTCCTATCCAAACCTAGAGAGACTTTGAGCAACAATTCCAGGTTCACTTCTTCCCTGTTAATGTGGAAGTGGATGCAATCAATACTCTGGAAGGCACTTTCTACCACTAAGGAGGTTGAATGGTGGACGACTATCTGAACAACTTCCAGACCCTGGTTTCCAATGCAAATTATACAGATTCCTGAATGCTAGTAGTAAAGTTTTGATAAGGTCTCCAGTTAAGCATCCAGAACCAGATTACCACCATGCCATATGGACGACCAACCGATACTAACCCTGACACATGGTATAGAGCAACATAGAGAATTAACTAGGCATGCCTCGCCAATGAGGCCTTTTAGTCTATGTTGTGCTCCATCCTCTCCACACTGCCCAAAACCATCTCCATCTGACTCTCACCTTTGTTCGTGGCAAGATTGCCCTCCATTCCACCCCTTCCAGTCACTTCAAAACCTCTGCCACCCACTCTGTCTATAAAAGTCCCTATGGACGTCGACGTGACTAGGAAAGCAAGATTCTTGCCTCCGCGAGGATGTTACCAATGTAGAAACATGAACTATCTAGTCCGAGACTATCCTCATCACATGGACATCTGTCAACTCACCTCGGAATAGCAGAAGGAGCTAATTGAAGACTTGTTAGCATTGAAGGATGCAGTTCCGATTGAAGAGTCTTGTTCCTAGGAAGAGGAGGAGAATTTTGCGTAGCACAACCAGCAGTAAGTGCGCCCTGGTCACCAGTAAATAAGTTTACTATATTGACTATAGAAGACCCCAATACAATTGATAGTGAACTAGTAAACACACCACTTCTCATCCCTCTGGTCCCTGTTCCGCTCCATAAACCCAAGTGAGAAAGAAAGCTGCCCAAGCTCCTCTCAATTAGCACCTTGGACACATGAGGAACTTCCTTACTCCTGCTAGTAGAAATCAGAACTACAGACACTAGCGAACTCCACTCTATCAAAGCCCTCTTGGACAGCAGAGCAACTGGAAGCTTCATCGATAGGGACTTCATCTGTTCGAAAGGGATAAACACTTGGACCCTTTCATGTAACATTCTAGTTTTCAATGTTAACGGCTCCCCCAACAAGGCAGAACAGATTTCAAAGATTATAGACATACTTTTCTGCTACAAAACTCACTCCAAAAGAATGCTCTTAGTCATCTCCAGGCTTAGAAAACAGAGTCTAATACTAGGTTACAACTGGCTCAAGGACCACAACTGCAAGGTTGACTAGGAAAAGGAAAAAGTCAAAATGACCTATTGTCTTCTCCAGTATAAAGAAGAACGTGCCCTATGGAAGGAACAGACCTGCCAGAAGAGGATGGAACTCTGAGCTCTCTGATCATGTTGTGACAGACCCATACCCCTCTTCTAGGAAGAGCTAGAGCTTGAGAAAGTGCTTTTATAAACATACCACCCTAGTTGGGAGCTTGGAGACTAACTGTTCCTTACACGTCTCTTTCTAGAGCTTATCTAGGCCAACCTCTGAGCCATGGCTACAACCTCCTAGCATCTCGCAGAAGGAGCCAGACGTAGTAAGGAAACATGGGCTGCTGCTACTCTGCTGCTCATCTATATCGCAGAGTTCCAATCTGTATTTGCTAAGGAAGACTTTGATATACTGCCAGAGCACTGCAAGTGGGATCATACTATCGAACTGATCCCTGAAGCAGAGCCTAAGTTGTTGAAGGTCTACCCCTTGTCTCTGTTGGAACAAGCTGAATTGAACACCTTCCTAAAGGAAAACTTATGTACTGGACGAATCCAACCTTCCAAATATCCCATAGCAGCCCTTGTGTTCTTTATTAAAAAAAAAGATGGCTCACTCCAGCTAGTCCAAGACTATCATGTACTGAATACCATAATCATCAATGTAAGGACAACTGGGCACAAGACTCCAGGAGAATCCTCAGTAATATTACAGATTGTGGTTATGATATAACTCACCTCTAGGAGAATCCTCAGAGATTAGAATGAGACTCCTAGAGGGATCCTCTATATTATATACATCCCTTAGTGTCAGGGTTGGCAGGATTAGAGCTAAACTAGTGTGTTTAAGTATCACTAGTAAACAGGCTAAGGTAGCTCCAGAGTGTTGTCATGCCGTTTAGAGGTGGAAATGGAGGTGTCCCCTTATATTCACCCCCTCTTCAAAATTGCTATGTCTCAGAATGATGGACTCGGAATGAAAAATGTTGTCGAACTCTGTGCATCGGATGTGTCTCGGAGCTCCGGGGTGTTTGCGATGGAACTCCACTGTGAGTTCTGGTGCAGAGACTTCGGAAGTGGACTCCCAGGAATTGTGTTCGTGGCCATATCCCTTCCACTTAATGAGGTACTGGAATCTTCTCCGGTGCCAACGACTGTCGAGTATTTCCTCTACTTCCCACTCTACTTCTCCGTCGATGACTATGGGCAGTGGGTGGTCCTCCGTCGTGCGTCCTGTAATCGGGTCGTCCAGGGCCGGAGTAAGCTTCACTACATTAAACACTGGATAGAGTTGCTTCATCCCGTGTGGCAGTCTTAAGCGATAGGCCATAGGTCCAATCTGCTGTTTCACTGCAAAAGGGCCAAGCTGTCAGTGCGAGAGTTTCTGCGAGGGGCACATAGTGCAGATATCCGATGCGTCGAGAAAGACTTTGTCGCCAGATTTGAACACTGGAGCTGGAGTTCTTCGACGGTCGTAGTATCTTTTCATGTTGTCCTATGCCTTGCGGATCGTGGATTTCGCTTCTTCGATTGCCATTCTCATCCTTTCCATAAACTCATTGACCGTCTCTAAGTCGGAGTGGTTCTGTCAGGGTTTGAAGCCCATGTGAGGCATACGTCCAGTGTCAAGTAGGAACGGAGGCTGCTGGGTAGCAGAGTAGACATGGTTGTTGTGCTGGAACTCTGCCATGGGTAAGAGGTCGTACCAATCGTCCTGCTGCTCATTTACAAATAGCTGGAGGTACTGGTCCAATTCTTGGTTGACGCGTTCCGTCTGCCCATCGGTTTGGGGGTGCCAGGCTATAGAAGACGCTAACTTTATTCCTAGGAGGCGGTAAAGCTCTCTGGTGAAACGAGTGACGAACTGAGGTCCGCGGTCCGAGACTACATACTTCAGAAGACCATGGAATTTCCAGACTTGATGTAAGAAGAGCCAGGCTGTTCCTTCCGCTGTCACCGTCGTGTGCGTCGGAATGAAGTGCGCCCGTTTCGATACTGAGTCTACCACTGTCATTACCGCGTCGTGTCCAGAAGAGAGGGGGAGTTCCATAACGAAATCCACACTAAGCGTATCCCATCGCAAGTCCAGGACTTGGAGAGAATGCAGTTCGCCTACCAGAGCCTGCTTTATCGGTTTCGTTCTGAGGCAGAGGTCATAGGTGCTGACATACTGCCCGATATACCTAGACATTTGAGGCCACCAGTAGTTTCTAGATACCAACTCCAACATTTTCCAGCGTCCGGGATGTCCAGTGACCTTCGTATCATGGTATAGTGAGACTATCTGCCTTCGTAAGTCCAAATTCTGGGGAACGTAGATCTTGCCTCTGAACCGGAGCACTCCGTCGTCTTCCGACCATTCTGTGGAATGGACCGTCTTACTCAATGTTTGTCGGAGTTCTCTCGCTACCTTTGCTATAGGCTCTTCCTGGTCACCTTTCTGGTTCCCCTGGCAGATTTCTCTAAGCATGTCTTGCTCTGGTCCCTCCAGGTGAAGTCCTTCAAGGGCTCGGACCGCTATGAGCTCCGGTCACAGAAGAACTACGTCTTCGTTGTTAGAGGCTCCTTTGCCATGGTCCAGTCTTCGCGATAAAGCGTCTGGCTTCCCTATGGAGCATCCAGGGCGATGAATCAACTTGAAGTCAAAGCGAGCCAAGTACAAAGACCAACAGGCTTGGCGACGATTGAGTTTCTTGGCCATCATGAAGTACTTCAGGTTCTTGTGGTCTATCCAGATTTCTACTGGGTGCTGAGCTCTTTTTAGAAAGTGCCTCTACTCTTCTAGCGTGCAGATGATAGCAAGCATCTCTTTGTCATGGATCTCATAGTTCCATTCCACCGGAGACAGGAATTTGCTGTAGAAAGCTACCAGGTACCACTTCTCTTCTCTGGGTAGTTTTTGAGAGAGGACAGCTCCGGAGGCAAAATCTGAACTATTGGCCTCGATACAGAAGGGTTCCGAGTTCTGGGGTGACGCTAGGATCGGAGCAGTGGTCACTGCCATCTTGAGACATTCGAAGGCTTCCTGTTTCTTGGTACCCCAGTTCCAGGCATGATCGGATCGAGTGAGGTCGAAGAGGGGTCGAGCTATGGTTGAGAAGTCTTGAATAAAGCGACAGTAGAAGTTAACGAAGCCTACGAAGGCCTGCATGTCAGTCCGGCTCTCCGGGGTGGGCCACTCGTGGACTCTGGCAACTTTAACAGGGTCCATCGCAACCTTGTTCTCCGAGATGACTAGCCTGAGGTATTCAATCTGCTTCCGGTGGAACTCATACTTCTCTGGACGGAGGAATAACTTGTGTTCCACCAGTATCTCTAAGACTCTCTGGACCACTCGTTCATGCTCCTCTTCTGTCTTTGTAAAGATTAAGATGTCGTCCAGGTACACTACGACAATCCCTTTCGCTATGACGGTTCTGAAGATGTCGTTCATCATAGTCTGGAAGGTAGCGGGGCTGTTGGTCATTCCGAAGAACATTACGAGGGGTTCAAAGAGGCCTCAGTTGATGCAAAAAGCTGCTTTCCACTCATCTCCGGGCTTGATGCGTACATTATTGAAACCCTAGCAGACATCCAGTTTTGTGAAGTACTAGGCTCCACGGTAAAAAGGGCAAAAGAGATGTTTACTGTGACAAGCAAATAGGAAAGGCGGTGACAGCTCTCAATTGCATGCTAAAGGGTTCATGGGAAGAAGTAGGAAGTGGGGGTGTCAGAAAGAAATTAAAAAGTGAATACGCAGCTTATTTGGAATCTAAATATAGAAGGAATGACGGGAGCTCAATCTAGATCCTATCCGCATGGTGTTCCTAAGGTGTCCACCTTTACACACCATAACAAGCTCACTAGTAGAATAGTCAGTAAACCACTCATAGGCCTTACCACACTCAATCAAGCCCTCATCCGCACCCCCACACCAAACCTTATGGGT
>Ga0153964_1000253_pt1 | contig 11504 bp, 10 predicted proteins | sample TSFL048MetaG_FD_104726 | JGI IMG/M metagenome (GOLD analysis project Ga0153964, IMG submission 104726) | Attine ant fungus gardens microbial communities from Florida, USA - TSFL048 MetaG | ecosystem: Host-associated > Fungi > Mycelium > Unclassified | place: USA: Florida, Withalacochee... | reverse complement strand
GAGAGTAAGCGCATAGCCACAGTAGTAAAGTGTATAAGTAGTAGAGAAATGAGCGAGAACTCCATCAAGTTCTCTTTGTCAAACTCTGAACAAAGAGACAGTTGGCTTAATTCCGGTCATCGGACTTTAGACGCTGACAATACCCTAGTAGGAGGGCATGGAGGAAGATGGAAGACAACAGAGTTGGTCACTAGAAACTATTGGTGGCCAGGAGTAACAAAGGAGGTTGGGAGATATGTAGATAGATGCGATACTTGCCAAAGATACAAGAATCAAAGTAAGGCACTAGTAGGCAAATTAATGCCTAACACAATCCCAAAGAAGCTATGGAGTCACATCTCAGCAGACTTCATCACTAAGCTACCCCTAGCTCAGGGATACAACGCTATTCTGGTTGTATGCAATCATTTTAGCAAAATGGCACACTTCATAGCAACAACAGAAAAAACGTCAGCAGAGGGACTTGCCAAGCTGTTTCAAGATCATGTGTGGAAGTTGTATGGGCTTCCAGAAAGCATCATATCAGATAGAGAGGCACAGTTTGCAACGGGAATGATGAAGGAAGTGAACAACTTACTAGGAATTCAAACCAAGCTCTCGATGGCCTATCATCTGCAAACAGATGGGCAGACAGAAAGGATAAATCAAGAGTTGGAACAGTATTTGAGGGTCTTCATCAACCATAGGCAAGAGTAATAGCTAGATTGGCTGGGAATGGTAGAATTTGCATATAATAACAAAATTCATGCAGCAACAAAAAACTCACCATTCAAAGTAAATTACAGACAAGATCCGAGAATGGGATTCAAAGGCAGAAGGAAAGAGAAGTATGAAGTGGCAGGGAAATTCATGGAAAAAATGAGGAAAATCCAGGAAAAGGCAAAAGCAGCACTAGGAAAAGTGCAGGAGGAAATAAAGAAGTTTGCAGATAGGAAACGAGGGGGGGGAGAGTAATACAGAGTAGGGGACTTAGTAATGTTAAGTACAAAGGACTTGAAATAACAAATGAAGGGAAGAAGATCAGAAAAGCTAATGGAGCGCTTTGTAGGCCCCTATAAGATTAAGGAAATCATCTCTAGTAACACAGTAGAGTTGGAACTACCTAAATCAATTAGGATACATCCTGTAGTAAATGTAAGTAGAGTATGACTATACAAACCACAGGTAGAGGGGCAGAAGAAGACACCACCAAAGCCAGTCATCATTGAAGGGGAGGAAGAGTTTGAGATGAAGAAAATCTTGAACAAAAGAATAGTATGGGGAAAAGAAAAGTTCTTGGTGTGATGGAAGAGGTACACGGCAGAAGAAGACATATGGGAGAATAGGAAGAACTTAGGAAATACAAAAGAGCTAGTAGAAGAGTTCAAGAGGGAGTATAGAGAAGAGGCAGAAGAACTTCGGCAACAGGAGCTGGAAGAAGAAGAAAAGGAATTCAGCCAGGAATTGCCAAGGGAGTTTATGGCAAAATTACTATATAGTTAGGGAAAAAGAAGGTACAAAAAGGAAAAAGAGAAAAGGTAGGAAGAGAACTGGAGACAATGGAAAAGTTCCTCGGGACAAGGAATCTTGAAGGGGGGGCCATATTATGAGAGCCCCAGAAAGGAAAAAGTTTCCCATGCATTTGAACATTTGATCTCCAACATCAAATCATATAACAAGGACAAGATATCAATAGTGTGGGAAATCAAGTAATCATATCACATAATAAAGTCATGTGATCATAGAATGTTCTGGAAGGATATGTGATCATGTAATAGTAGAGCACAGCCACTTATAAAGTAGTATAAGTAGGTAGTCAAATCTAATGGAGAACTTTATCGAGTTCTTCCTAAACACTCACCTCAAGTAATTCCTAAGTCGTCAAGGCTTTGTGATAACACAAGAGTGCCCTTATAGTTATGCCTTCATGCATATTCAATTTTTTTACTTCAATACTCATCTACACTTCTCTTAGCATTTTGAAGGTTCTCTTGATCTCCCTTTAATTACCCCCCTCTTTGGCTGTGTGTTCTGACTCTTCTGGTTATGCGCTGCTTTGCTGTACTTTGCCCTCTGTGGGGCACGCTGCTTTCTTCTCCTCTTTCTTTTGACACCCACACTACTTTTGCTTGTCCTTGATCACCCTCTGTCCTCTATTCTCCTCCACATGATATCCCTTTTCTCCACATCTTTCACACTGTATGTATATTACTATCACCTCTCTTGTATACTACCCCAACTCTAATAGACATGTTTCATCAGGTATACCTTCTCTGCAATGTTCCTGCACCTTCTGTCATAAGACATACACCAGGCTTTTTCTCTACTCTTTTTGCTGCGCTTCTCGTGGCTTAGCTATATGTGCTGCCTTTTCTTTCTCCACTCTCCTCAACCTTCTTTCCTGCACTTCTCCCTTTACAGAGCACACCAGTCTCTCTTCTTACTATGCCTTTTGTGGTCTTGCCACATGTACTGCCCTTTTCTTTCTTACCTACAATGGGCACTCCTTACATTTATGCCCTTTCTCCTTGTATTTAAAGCACTGAACCTCTACTACTCCCACTCTCCTTATTATTCTTTCTTCTACTCCGCACTGCATTACTCTACTCTTCAATATCTCAAACTTATTTTGGGAAATGACTGTTCCCTCCTCTTCCTTTGTTCCTATAGTTTCAGGCCAGGTGCCCAAACCCTTTATAACATTGACACAGTTTTCCTCTCCTTTCTTCAAATTCTGTCCTTAATTTAGCGAGGGCATGCTTTTCATTGAGCAAGTTGCTTATGAGAGAATTATATTGTGTTTGAGACATTGTGGTGATGTCTCTGAGGATACGGAGTTAATAATTTGATCTTACTTAGTTCTATGTCTGTTAGAGCACAAGATCTTTACCCAACCAGATACCTACTGCCTTACTTACTACTACCCTAATAGTACTTTGTCTATCACCCAATGGATGGGATCCCTAATCTAGATGGCCCTCTAAAGGTAACTGTCACTCCTCTGCATGTACCAACTCATAATAGAGTCACAGCATAAGATTTATACTGGGAAAAGGTTATAAGTAGACTATTAGACACTACTCATTTGTAAGGTCAGGTCTTAGAAATGATACCCAAGTTTGGTACCACTCTTCCACCATCAATCCCTAACTGATTGACAAGTCCCCTTAAGCCAAGGGCCTGGCTATATATGAAGGTAGCTGCTGATCATAATAATCAGTGGCTGAGGGTTAATTTGGATGAGATAAGAGAGTGAGCAAGGTCCAAGGTGGATGGTGCTCTGAAGTGAATTGAGTTCTAGTATCAGAGAGCTAACTCCAAGCTGGAATTAAGCCAACTGCTCTTTATTAGCATTTGACAAAGAGAACTCAATAGAGTTCCCATTGGATTTACTATACTATATATACAATTACTATTGGGCTATGCTCCTTTATCTCCTATGGTCTCCATGTGACTTCATTGTGACATGACTATTCTGTGACCATTGTTATACCTTTTGTGACTCTTGTGACTTGTCACATGATATTTTCCCATGCTTTACCTTAGTAATAAAAGAAAAGAAAAGAAAAGAGATATTAAATAATAATTTAGCTATTTTGCTAAGTCATGACAGGGACCTAATCAATAAAGGAAAAGTAGCAGCATTTGTAAATAATGTGTTAGTAGGAACAGAGACAGAAAAAGGACATGATGAGATCATAGAGGAGGTACTAAAGAGATTGGAAGAGAATAACTTATATGTCAAGCTAAAGAAATGCATGTGAAAAGTAAGGAAGATAGGGTTCTTAGGAGTAATTATAGAACCTAATGGAATAGAAATAGAGAAAGAAAAGGTAGATAGTGTACTTAGTTGACTAGAACCAAAAAATGTAAAAGATGTTAGGAAATTCTTAGGCCTTGCAAAATTATTATAGGAGGTTTATTAAGGATTTTGCTTGAGTAGTGAGGCCAATGAACATTTTAACAAGGAAAGACATAAAATGGCAGTGGGGGCAAGAGCAGCAAAAAGTGTTTGATGAATTGAAATGAGTCTTTACTGTAAGGTTGCTAAACTCCAAGCCAGAATAAAGCCAACTACTCTTTGTTTAGCAATTGACAAAGAGAACTCGATAGAGTCCCTATTAGATTTGTTATACTATATATATACAATTACTATCATAGCTATGCACCTTGTCTCCTATAGTCCTTATGTCCATCAGCTGACTCCTTTGTTACATGCTGTGACTGTGACTCTGTGTGACATGACCATTCTGTGACTATTATGTGATGTTTCCCATACTCCACCTTAGTAATAATCTAAAAGAAAAGAAATATAAATATTAACTTAGCTATTTTGCCAAGTCATGATATTTACAGCAAAACTAGTATTAGCAGCACTGGACTTAGATAAGGAGTTTAGAGTGGAGGCCAATGCCTCAAATTATGCAATTGGTAAAGTACTATTAATGAAGTACTCCAACAAACTATAGAGACTAGTGGCTTTCATCTCCAAATCTCTAAGCAATACAGAGAGAAATTATGAAATTCACGACAAGGAGATATTAGCAGTAGTTAAATGCTTAGAAGTATGAAGGCACTTCTTGGAAGGAGCATTAGTCAAATTCAAGATCTGGACAGATCATAAGAATCTCAAATATTTTATGAAAGCACAGAAACTAAATCAGAGACAAGTAAAATAAGCTCTATCTAGGTTTAATTTTATGCTAAAACACATTCCAGGAAGTAAGATGGGAAAAGCAGATAGTCTGAGCAGGAGGCTAGACTAGAAAAAGAGAGTTGAAAGAGATAATAATGTTATGCCACAAGCAAATTTTCCATGGAAGATAATATTTAATACACTTTATAACAATGGATTCTTAATTGGAATTCACTCTAGAACCCTTTCTATAATCCTCAGAATGTAATACTATATGATAAAGATACTGATCCTGTGATAATTGACCTAGAGCTCTTACCGATACCTCGAGAGGCAATTAGGATGAACTGGCATTGGGTTACTAAGAAAGTTACTAAGGGACTATGCTCTAGATCCACCTTTGAATGGACTAACTCAGAAGGATGGCAGACTTGTACTCTAGAACCAGTACTACTTAGATAACAAACTTAGACTGATAGACTTTGTGCTTGTAAATAAGCATTGATGGCATCAGATCAATTATATTTAGATAAATAACCTCTAGAACACAACTTGAAAAAACTAGACATTTATAGGAACTTGCTAACTGTTTAATAGATAATCAACAAAGTCCGAATTACAAAGCAGTATCAAGAGCATGATAGGAGAAGACAAAAGAATATTCTAGAAGGAAGCAGTGATGAAGACATGTCATCTTTGATAGGAAGAACTTGGTAAGGAAATACATCATCACAAAGAAAGAAAAGGGCTATGTCATTAGTAGGATTTTGGGAACAAAAAAGAGTCAAAGGAAATCCAAAAGTAGCAATAGTTTCCTTTTTATATTTTAATTCTTAAGTTTCAGGGCTTTGTAATAACATTAATATAGTATCTAGAGTATAGTTAGATGGAAAAAAAACCTCTTGACTCCTATCTCTATCTATACTGCCTTTGGAATCATGAATACAGATCTATTGAGAGTAAAAAGACTAGGACTAGTGGGATGTCTTGAGAAGAACACAGAATATATCCAGAACTCGATCTAGAGAGAAATAGCAGATGCAACTTGGGCAGGCTTCAGAGAGGACAGCAGGCTGGAAAAGCTTGGCTAGGTGCACACTTGGATTGTATTATACCTGTAAGGTTCGGTGTTAGGGGTGTAGACAAGAGGACAACTGAGTGTAGAGGGTTCATGAGTGATCAACTAACTGTATTTTCCAGAGGAGCTTTTGTCATGGTATATAAAGGTTAACACCTTAAGGAGGCTATGTAATGATGATCTAGAGAGATCTTACAATCCTTTTATAACTACTAACATATATTTTACTAGAGCTGTGTATAATTCTTATTTTTCTAATTATTTATAAACCTTCAACTTTGATTATCTCCCCTCAGACTTTTAGCATACAATTGGGAGCTGGCATATCATTATTTTGTTTGTCCCAGTGTGCAATTCCCTTTTGTACTCCTTCAACAAGAATAAGACGTTGGTGAAATCAGAGTGGCTAGAAGTAAGAAGAACCAAAGCAGTAGAAATTATAGTAGATAGAGTAGATCTACTAGAGAAAGTAAAAGAGTCAAGTATAAAAGACAATGAAGTAGTAAAAGCCATGGAAGAAATGAAATGAGCAAGAGTGAAGATATTGAGAGATAAGGAATGGAGAGAGGTTGATGGTATAATATACAAAAAAGGAAAAGTCTATATACCAAAAGATGATAAGCTTAGAGCAGAAATTATTAGACTATATCACAATGAAAGGGTGCAAAAGGGAATTGCACACTAGAACAAACAAAATAATGATGTGCCAGCTCCCAATTGTATGCTAAAGGTCTGAGAGGAGATAATCAAAGATAAAGGTTATAAGTAAAAGTAAAATTATATGCAGCTCCAATAAAATATATGTTGGTTGTTGTAAAATAAACATAAGATCTTTTTAGATTGTTATTGCATAGCCTCTCTAAGGTGTCAACCTTTACACACCATAACTAGACTCAACTAGAAAATACAGTTAGTTGATCACTCATAGACCCTTCATACTCAGTTGCCCCCTTGTCTATACCCCTAACACTGAACCTTACAGGTGTGATGCAATCCAAGTGTGCACCTAGCTAAGCTTTTTCAGCCTACTGTCCTCTCTGAAGCCTGTCCAAGTTGCATCTGCTATTTCTCTCTAGATCGAGTTCTGGGTATATTCTGTGTTTTGCTCAAGACATTCTACTAACTCCAAACTTTTATACTCAATAGTTTCACATTTCATGATTCCAGAGACAGTGATGATGGAGATAAGTGCCAAGAGGTTCTTTCCCTTTTATCTTACCCCGAATACTATATTAAAGTTATTACAAAGTCCTAAAACTTAAGGAATAAAATATAAAAAGGAAAATATTACTACTTTTAGGATTCCCTCAACTCCTTTCTGTCCTAAGTCCTCCCAAAATCCTACTGATAATGCATTCTTTTTCTGTCTTTATGATAACATATCCCCTTACTAAGTTTTTCCCATCAAAGATGATATGTCTTTATCACTGCTTCTTTCTAGAATATTCTTCTTTCCTTCTTCTCTTATTATTCTCTTGATGCTGCTTTGTAATATAGACTTCCTTGATTACCTGTTAAATAGTTAGTAAGTTCCAATCAATGTCTAGTTTCTCTAAGTTACATCCTAGAGGTCATTTATCTAAATATAATTGATCTGATGCCATCAATACTTATTTACAAGCACAAAGTTTATTAGTCTAAGTTTGTTATCTAAGTAGTATTGGTTCTAGAGTACAAGTCTGCCATCTTTCTAAGTTAGTCTATTCAAAGGTAGATCTTGTCATAACTTAGCAAAACAGCTAAGTTATTATTTATATTTCTTTTTCTTTTTCTTTTATCTTGGACTTACTACATAGAAGGGAGTGCAGGAAAGTATTATATCACAAGTGTCACAAAGTCATAGTCATATGATAGGATATCACAATGTCACATGATCAGTCACATGATAGGCATGGGAAAGTAGTGCACAGACCATGTAGTAGTTGTATAAGTATTGTAAAAAATCTAACAAGAACTCTATCGAGTTCTCCTTGTCAAATACTAATAAAAGAGCAGTTGGCTTTATTCTGGCTCAGAAGTTAGCTTACTGACAGATCTAGAGTGTAGTTCCTTAGTAACTTTCTTAGTAACCTGATGCTAGGTCATCCTAGTTGTCTCTCAAGGTATTAGTACAAGTGTTATAAGAGTCCCAAAAAGGAGATAAATTCCCACATATTTGAACACTTGATCCACAATATCAAGTCATACAATGGAGTCAAGATATAAATAGCATGGGAACTTAGGTAATCTGATCATGTGACAAGGTCATATAATCATAGAACATTCCAGAAGGACATGTGATTGTGGACTAGTACTGTACAGCCACTTGTAAAATAGTATAAGTAGTTAAGCAATCCAACAAAGAACTCCATTGAGTTCTTTTTGAGTATCTACCTTGGGTGATCATTAAGGACTATCACAGTCTATTGATAACATAGAGCTTTAGGTCGATTATCACCTATGCAATGTCTTTATCATACAGTATTACATTTTAAGGATTATAGCAAGGGTTCTAGAGTAAACTCTAATTAAGAATCCATTGGTATAAAGTATATCAAATGTTGTCTTCCACAGAAAGTTCGCTTGTGATGTAACAACAATATGCTAGTAGGAGAACATAGGGAGCAGTGGAAGATAGTGGAACTAGTCACTTGTAATTTTTGGTAGCCAGGAGTAATAAAGGAGGTATAGAAGGATGCGATGCTTACCAGCAAAACAAATACCGCACAGAACAGCTAGCAAAAAAGTTAATGTTAAATTCAATCCCAGAAAAACTGTGAATGCATATATTAGTAGACTTTATTACTAAGCTGCCCTTAGCATAGGAATATGATTAAGCAGATCAACAGATAACCACCATGTTACCATTTATTAAATCACTAATATCTCAGAAACTGCCACAATTGATACTTTAGTTATAGGCTCAGCAAAAGTCTTCTTTATAATGCTCAGAATGAGCCTAAAACAATCTCAAGACAATTAATATTAGTGGAGATATGAAGTCCTTAATGTTTGCACATAGACATTAATTAATTACCCATAGATTGCCTTTAATTAGAACAAAGAACAGCCTCCATATGGTTAAGTTATTGCTATTTTGAGTACAAAGGCACTATTATATGTAGAACAATAGGTAATAGTATGTAATGGCCTGTTCTAGTGCATAGACCATTACTTTCCTATATATAAGAATTCCTTGTTTGAGGGTTAGACCTCAGACTTAATAACATCTTTTGTCACCATCTAAACTTTGCTTCTAAGACCCTTTAAGCTCTAGAATCCATAAACACAAATAAGTAAGTAACTATTTGTGATAATATTCAAAAGGGGAGAATTACCAAAGAGATTTATAGCAAAAAAGTTATTTGGATGGTCAGATAAAAGGTACAATGAGAAGTATTGGGGAAGATTAGAAAGAAATTAGACATAATAAAAGAGAGGACAACTTTTGAGAAGAAGAACAATGGAAGCAATCAAGGAAGAAGAAGAAATCTAATAGGAAAATTCAGGGATAAGGGAGTAGATAGAAGAAGACAACGGCAAAATGGACAATATGGTAGACCCATATTATGAGTTATAGAAAAATTCCTCAGGATGAGAAAACTTAAGAGGGAGGTAGTATTATGACTTGGCAGAACGACTAAGTCATTATTTATATTTCTTTTCTTTTGGACTTATTACATGTCACAAACTTTATTTGGCCATATCTCCATCAATTCTTTAACTATTCTCATGGTCTTAAGAATTAAAGAAAGCCTTCAAAAAGACCTTTTGATCAATGCCAATTATATCTCAAGGCAATCAATATTGGCCAAGATATTAAGCAGATTAACTAGTAACTATCAGCATCTAAAGTCCAATAACTGGAATTAAGCCAACTGTCTCTTTGTTCAGAGTTTGACAAAGAGAACTTGATGGAGTTCTCGCTCATTTCTCTACTACTTATACACTTTACTACTGTGGCTATACGCTTACTCTCCCATGGTTCTCATGTTACTCTAGTCATGTGACACACTGTGACTGTGACCTGTGTGATGTGACATCTGTCACCATCTGTCACACCATTGTGATATTGTGATAAAGTTATGTGATACTTTCCCATGCTCTATCTTGTAGTTATAAGTCCAATAAGAAAAGAAATATAAATAATGACTTAGCTGTTTTGTCAAGTCATGACACTACCCCCCTCTTAGGTTTCCTTGTCCTGAGGAATTTTTCTACAACTTGTAGTGTGGGTCTACCATATTGCCCATTTTGTCTTTATCTTCCTCCATCCATTCTCGAACTCCTGATTTTTCTTCCTCAGTTTCTTCCTCTTCCAGGATCATCTTCATTGTCCCTCTTTTTATTGGTCTCTTGCCCTTCCATTGTCTCCAATTTCTTTCTAATCTCCCCCAATATTCCTGGTCGTATTGCTTGTCTGACCATCTGTACAACTTCTTTGCCGTAAACCTCCCTAGTAGTTCTCTTTATTGGAACGTCCCTTCTTCGCACTCTTGTCGCATCACATCTTCCATATCCTGTCGATATTCTTTCTCGAATTCTTTGATTGCTTCTTGCGCATTCTTTAAATTCTCCCTTCCTTCCCATGTATCTGATTCTGCTGTGAATCCTTTCCAACGTACTAAATACTTGTCTTTACCTCTGACCTTTCTTTTATTTAGTATACATTCTACCTCCCATTCTTCTTCCCCTTCGATTATTACTGGGGCTGGTCGCTCCTTTTTCTGTCCCTCTACCTGTCCTACATATCGTCGTATTCTACTAACGTTCACTACTGGGTGTATTTTTACTGTACTAGGTAGTTCTAATTTGACTGCGTTTGATGATATTATCTCCCTGACTTTATAAGGACTGACAAATCTCTCCATCAACTTCTCTGTCCTCCTTCTGACCATTTGATATTTCAGATCTTTGGTACTGAGCATGACCAAGTCTCCTACTTTATACTCCTCTACATCCGATCTCTTCTTGTCAGCGTATTTCTTCATATCTGCTTGTGCCTTCCCTAGCACTGCCTTTGCTTCCTCCTGTATTTCCTTCATCTTCTCAATGAATTTCTCTGCTCCTGCATATCTTCCCTTCTTTCTTCCCTCAAACCCTATCCTGGGATCTTGTCTATAATTTGCCTTGAAAGGCGACGTTCTAGTACTTGAGTGTGCTTTATTGTTATATGCAAACTCTGCCGTTCCTAACCATTCTGGCCACTGTTCTTGCCTGTGATCGATGAACATCCTTAAGTACTGTTCTAACTCCTGGTTCATCCTTTCTGTTTGTCCATCTGTTTGAGGGTGGAACGCCGTCGACAATTTACTCTTAATCCCTAACATCTCGTTCAACTCCTGCATTAACCCTGCTGCGAACTGTGGTCCCCTATCTGATATGATAATTTCAGGTAGACCATGCAACTTCCACACGTTATCCCTGAATAACCTTGCCAGTCTTTCTGCTGATGTTTTCTCTGTAGTAGGTATGAAATGTACCATTTTTGTCAATCTGTCGACTACTACTAAGATCAAGTCGTATCCCTGAGCTAAGGGCAACTTCGTAATGAAGTTTGTGTCATAACTTAGCAAATTGGCTAAGTTATTATTTATATTTCTTTTCTTTTCTTATTTACAACTACAAGATGGAGCGTGGGAAAGTATCACGTGACTTTGTCACAATGTCACAATGGTGTGATGGAGGGTCACAGATGGTCACGTCACAGTCACAGTCACAGTGGGTCACATGACAAGTGTAACATGAGGACCATGGGAGAGTAAGCGCATAGCCACAGTAGTAAAGTGTATAAGTAGTAGAGAAATGAGCGAGAACTCCATCAAGTTCTCT
>Ga0153964_1000244_pt1 | contig 11804 bp, 6 predicted proteins | sample TSFL048MetaG_FD_104726 | JGI IMG/M metagenome (GOLD analysis project Ga0153964, IMG submission 104726) | Attine ant fungus gardens microbial communities from Florida, USA - TSFL048 MetaG | ecosystem: Host-associated > Fungi > Mycelium > Unclassified | place: USA: Florida, Withalacochee... | reverse complement strand
TGTGCCCCGTGTAATAAATTGATGATTTAAAAAAAAAAAAAAAGGGAAATCTAGGTAATGGCTGATACCAGGACGTCAAAGATGTCAGAAAGGCTGTTAAAATATAGCTAATAATTGATCTAGTGAAACCATTTGTAATGTCAATGATCATCAAATAGTTCATCCCCTGATTTCAAGTCAGAAGGTCCAAGACAATACATCAAAGTTGCTTTTCTCTGGACTAATATTAGTCAAGTTATTAACATGAAGGATACAATGCTCACAGCAAGCGGATACAATCTTGAATATGATTTCTCTGTCGTCTAAGAGCCTCAAGACATGCTAATCTATTGGCTTTCTCACCACCCGTGATCGGAGAGTCCGCGATGAGGGTAAAGTCCACTCGAGGTTGTGCGGACTCTGGAAGATTTCCAATATCTAACTCGAAGAGAAGACTAGAGTCGGCATTAACATTAGTGTGTTGCGAAGGCATATCTGCCTGAGGCGTGGTGACCGCAGGAACCTGATCGCTGGTCGGAAACATCGAACAAGTTGTACGCTGGTTCACAGGTAGATCAGGATATTCGGAAAGCCGCGCATCATCGATCTGCTCTATCGCAGAATGTGTTTGTGAAAGGAATGAAAGCACTGAAGGTGAGAAAACATCTGCAATTGTGGTTAATATCCTTAGTCCTCAAATGCAACCATAACACATACAATTCTCGTCACTCAAAGGCTTAGAGAAAAGTGTAGAGCCGAAGAGAGACAGGTCCATCGATTGATCAATTGTATGGTTGCAGATGGCAGACTGGGGGGTTTCGAACGACAATTGGGAAGAATCTTCCACATGAAGGCCTGGGAAGCTTGACTGTGATATCGGAGATTCAGTGGTTGTATTATCTGTCATAACTAGTTCAACTAAAGATGTGGGCTAGGTGGAGGTTGAAGTCGCTGTCGTGATCGATATAGGAAGCATATTAGGCTGGGTTGTCGGCGAACCGACGTTCGCCGGAGAAGAAGGATGATTAGTCGAATCACAAGTTGGTCGCAGATCGCATAAATCGGAAGACTGTGGTGACGTTTTTACTTCAACTGTCCGCAAAGCATCCGGGGGGGATGGTATGGGAGATGGTATCCCGCCTCCAGAAGTGAGGACCGTAGTTTCAACCCTGCCTCGGATGAGAAGGGCAATAATCTTCAAGTAATTTGGCTCACCTAACACGTTTGGAGCTTCTCGAGGGAACAGAGCAACTCGAGAAAGCATCCTCAGATCTTGATCGTTTTCGTTTGACCTGTGAAACATTTTCCGAAACCCGACATGCAGTGGGTGATTCTACGCGCCGAAGAACTGGGGAGACACGCTCAGGTGACTGGCATGGAGAAGGATAAGACCAGACTGGCTGGGGCTGATGAGCCCTTTGTTCTGAGCGTCTGGGAACTACTTTGGATAGCATTCCGCTTTCAAAAAACTTCCCAGCATATAGGCCTTTAGCGGATACCTCCATTGCAGTAAGTTCATGCATGAGCTCTAGTGAGATATTTCCTTTCTCTCTGAAGAAAGATGTCGCCGCATCAACGAGAGGTTTTCGTCTATTCTGAAAATAGACCCGCTTCATTTTGGACCATCCCATGCGCTTGCGAATATCCGTGAACCATCCATCGATGTGTTTGACTGATGAGCCTGACGTTTGGGCGATGGATTCCTTTATCTGTCTTGAGGGATAGGGATTATGGAGATTGTCGAGCAACCATGCATATGCAGATTGAATGTAAGAGGGTAAGCGCGAGTCACCTGATCTAAAAATCATTATAAAAATCAGGATTGTCCAACGGCTCCCTTACCATTATCATTGGTCCCGTTCCCAAGTTCTACGCCGCCTGAAATGGGCGATCTCCCAAGCAACTGATCCAGGTCTCTGCCAAGTTCGTCCGACAAGTCCTGAGCTACTTTGTCGAATTCTTCAAATGCTTCAGCAATAGTGGTTATGCGCGTGGATACAATATAGGCAAGTTCAGCGACTTCCTGAGTGAGACACCCCGCTGACTGAGCACACTGTATGTCATGCTGAAGTGAGGTCCAAGAGAGAGAGAAAGAAGTCAAGGCGCTTTCATCGGCTTCGAGAGCCACCAAAAAATCATCTTCTGCAGTCAGCAGGCGGGAATGAAGGGAACTTGCATTTACAGTAGAAGGACACATGGATGTGGATGAGAGATGAAAGTCTGGATGTAGATGAGAGTATGAATATGGATGAGAGTCTGGATGTGGATGGGTCACTTTGTGAGCCATGCGGAGTTTGAAACTCATTTACTCTCTCTTTTATGGTTCCAACTCCCACCACTCTGGAATATTTTCACTTGAATCATTCAGCTCATGTTATGCCTCTCGTCAAACGCACCATGATTCATCGCAATGATCATAACTGTGCCGATCCTGCACCAATAGCCCCCTCCCTTTCGGATATTAGACTCCCCTCACCCCCGTCAATAACATCTATCCTGAATTCCCGTGCAATGTCCAATCTTCAAACCACAAGATTGATCTTCACGTATGAACGGCATATATCCGAGTTGCGTGCTTGTACCGAGACACAGATTCGCAACATCATCTCTGTGCTTAGAGATGGGAAACACCCATCTCATGTTATCAGGGATAATGTTTCTCGTTGCATAGCAATCTATGAAAAACACTTGGACCACTGGTACCAACTGTTCATAGTGCAACTTGACAAAAGTGATATCATAGTTGAGCCAGCCAAGTTCGATCCTGTGCGTCCCCTCTTTTGTCTGATTTCTTATTGCTATATTCACATTTTTTAGACACACGTATCTCTTCTAAAGCATTTTTTCGATCATAATCCATATCCTTCAGCTGATAAAATCTCTAACCTTGCTCATAAAACGGGGAATTCCCCACGTCAAATATCCACCTGGGTGAAAATTACCTATTTAAGTAGTACCTGACTGCAGCTCAACTATTTGCATTCTCCTAGTTTCAAAACCGACGCCGTCGTCTGCGGACAAGAGGTCAAGATCTCAGGCGAGTTGACCCTCGTCTTTCGGTATCTGAATGTTCCGTTGAACCTTCGCCTCGTCCTGGAAAGCGGAGGCGGATCGCTCCATAATCTATTATCGACGCCGTCAATGAGCCTTTTAGTAAGTTTCTCATGCTTTCCATTGATGAGTGCTGCTGACCACACGTAGCTTTCGCACGCCCGTTGCGACTTTGTTGATTGCAAGATTTTGAATAGTAGGCATTTCTCTACACCGTCGGATTGCCAGAAGCATCCCAGAAGCAACCTTCTCGTTCAGCTCCTTTCTGTACTCATTGTGTTCTCAAACACAACCGGAGGATAGCGAACTTTCCAACAGTATTGATTTTGATCAATTCTGCTCCTCTAGTCTTCTGACATCTCCCTGCCATGACTAGACATCTCCCTACCACATCGATTGCGCTAGATCTAGAAGAGCAATCAATCACTGATCCTATGATCTATATATTGCTTATACTCAGTCTTCGGACATAGTCAGCATATTTATATTTGTGACCAGCACCACAAATGATCCTCTTGAGCATTGATTCTTTATACAGTTTCCAAAAGCAATAGGTCATGCAGCAAGGCAGTTGTACCAAGAGCATGCTCTCTTAAATTCTTGAATGTTATAGGTCTAGATTCTAGCAATATTTATGTAAAAAAATAGATCTTGGGGGCCTGTTGTTGTGTTACTCTCAACTTGCTTTGCTTAGCTCCAGTCATCTATGTACATTGTTTCAGATTTTTCTTGTTATATGATTTAAAACATACCTGAGCCATCTGTCAAGCCTTGATCCTCAGGTTGTTGGGCTAGACCTCAACCAATCAGGTTTTGTCTTCCTCTATGCTTGCCCACAAGTATTGAAGAGCTAGTATAATTAAGGAGTATGATTTACAAGGAGGAGGCTTAGGTAATAACAAAGCTAGAACTCTACTGACAACTTGGCTGGGTAGTCTAGGATAACGAGTCACAATGGTGTAGTTATTAGTAAGCTGGTGGTAAGCCAAAATCAGAGAAGCAATGCTGTTATGTCACAAGGTGTCACAACCCTGTGACACCATCTGACCTACTTATTACTCAAGTATATATTATTTTCTGACTTTGATAATCAAGCCAACAGGGGCTAAATGTAGTAGTTGAATATCTTATTCCTTTTTGTTATAAGAGCCCCAAAAAGGAAATAACTTCCCATGAACAGTTGATTCACAATCTCAAGATATATTGTTACAAACTTTATTCGGCCATATCTCCATCAATTCTTCAACGATTCTCACAGTCTCAAAAGCTACAGAAAGCCCTCAAAAAGACCTTTTGATCAACACCAGTCACATCTCGAGACAATCAATATTGGCCAAGATATTAAGCAGATCAACTGGTAACCACTATGTTACTATTTATTAAATCACTAATATCTTGGAAACCGCCATGATCAATGCTTCTGTTCTAGGCTCAGCAGAAGCCTTCTTTATAGCGCTCAGAATGAGCCTAGAACAACCTCAAGGTGATTAATATTAGTGGAGATATGAAGGCCTCAATATTTGTACATAGACTTTATTAATTACCCATAGATAGTCATCTGTCCTTTTCTTAGAACAAAGGACAGCCTCCATATAGTTAGGTTATCACTATTTCTAGCACAAAGGCACTACCATATATATAGAACAATAGGTAGTAGCATGTGATGATCTGTCCTAGTGCACAAACCATCACAATTATGTATATAAGAACTCATAGTCTGAGGATTAGACCTTAGACTTAACAACATCTTTTGTCACTGTCTAAACTTTGTATTTTTGAACCTTTCAAGATTCTAAAGCACCAATCACAAATAAGTAAATGACCATTTGTGATACATATAATAGGATAAAACTATAAATAGCATGGGAAACTTAAGTAAACCACATCATGTGATTAGGTCAGGTGATTGTAGAACATTCTGGAAAAACATATGACTAAGAGACTTTTATGCACAGACTATGTAAAAGTAGTATAAGTAGTATATAGAATACAATAGGGAACTCTATCGAGTTCTTCTTGAACATCCACCTAGGGTAATTACTAAGAACTATCACAGTCCTTCGATAACACTTTTACTATCACCATTCCCTAGGGCAAGATGATCCCCAGGGTTGTACTCTACCCAACACCTCTCACTAATATTGTCATAACATCACCTATCTACTTTATTTCTCATTGTCCTTTGGGATAGCACATTTGTGCATTTATGCATTGGGGGTATGACTACCACAGCATGTTCCCTTTGTACCTTATAACAATAGTAAGTTTATTTATCTCAGACATCAACTAGCATATCGACAGCTCTACCTATAACAATAGTAAGTCTATTTGTCTTAGATGTTATCTTGTAAGTAATTGATTATCTTATCCTATAATAAAGTCTCACCTCAGACATCAACTAGCGTGTCAGTGGCTGAGGTACCTCCTATTTTGCCAGGGTTCTTATACCATCCTCTTTATATGCTTGGTAACCTAGTTACCAGCTCTATCTACTGCAGTTCAGTTATTGTCAAGTCTACAGTGGGTATAGTAGAAAATTGGTCATAAATGGTGGTGGATATAGACAGAGATTGGTAATAATTGGTGGAAGTAATTGAAGTTGGAGTAGTGGTACTGGGTAGTGATTGGTTGCCTTAGTATCCTGCCTTGGGCATTATCCCCTATATATTGGAGGAGGATTGACCCAAATATAATACACCTGCTCTTTGCTAAGGCTAGAAAAGGGCACTATCTGGGGACTAAACTAATGGCTGGAGAGAATTCACTCTTGAAAAGAATCCTATGAACACTCTGTCACTAAATGACATCCATATAGAAGAGCTCCCTATAGCTTACCACAAATACACATGTTCCTTTACAAAATCTGGGTATCACCTTTGGGAAGTATTTTAGGGCATAGTAGATACAAAGATAAACTGATTTGAGCTCTCTCTCAGGGTAGGATATCCCTGAGAGAATCACTAGTACCCTTGAAAAGAGGTTTGATAAGAGTACTTGTCTTAGTGTCTATTACCTAATCCCAATGGAATTGTTCTATGATGATCAAGTTCTATGACAGGGGCTAAAGGCTAGGGTAAGGCAGTAAATATTGTGAATGGAAGGGATGGGAAAGTCTTTAGGTAGATAAATGTTTTTAGAAGACAGATATTTGGCAGTAAAAAGTCTATTATTTAATGTAGTTTTCTCATTCTTTACTGCCTAGGCTACTAACTATATATTGGTACTTAAGAGATATGCTTACAACATATGCCATAAGGTCTGCTATTGTGTTCCTAATTGTCTCTTGCTCATTTGTATTTAGAGTAGTTGGTTTTATAATTAATGATTTTTTTTTAAAAAAAGGGAGGGCTAAATGCAGTTGTTAGTGACTCACTTAAGCATGCTTCTTTTACTCTTACTTCCATCATTGATGGTAATGCCCAAGTATAATATAGCAAATCCCAGTTTTCCAATCCTGCTATGAATCATGAGTACACCTATGAGAGACCTGCTAACACTACTGTCAATATACAGTGGGGTAGACCAATATCTTGCATCAGCATAGGAGAACCATGTAGCACCTCCTCATCCCCTATAGACTCCTCTCTGCCCTCCAAAATGGATTATGCTGAATGTGTTCAACTACAAAATAACATGGATGTTAAAGAAGACAACAAACCTATCCCTCTAGTCCAAAGTGGCCCAGTTAGAACAGCTAACCCTATCTTTCCAGCACCTTAACCCACATGTGATGATAGCATGGAGATACTAAACATTATCCTGACTGCCTAGTATAAAAACTTCACAGAACCCTCTCTCCTAGCCATTATTCTATATAGTGCCAATGTCCCAGCTGACCCTAACCTCTGGGATGGCAAATTCAAATCCATATTTCTCTTTAGCACCAACAAGTTTCTCCAAAGTGATGTTTGTAACATGGTCTGCTCTTTGTAGCAAATGGCTTTCTTCCTCAGACAACAAAACCTTGAGGACTGCAATGGTAATGACATCTCCCAACTTGCCTTGTTTGGGGATTCTGCTTGGACATTCATATCTACCATATTTGAATCTGGCTGGAATAGGCTTCTCACCTCAGGTAACATCTCCTTTTGAGGCATCATTTCATTACAGTTTGTAAGGACCATGAACACTTCCCCTAACACCAATCCAAGTAACCCTAACAGCCACCCAGTCAAAAGGGTCCCACCCCCTATCCTACCTTGTTCTTCCAAGGAACAACTCAAGAAGTCAAAAAACTATCAAACCAATTGCATAACCAAGGATACTAGCAGAACAAACTCCATGAAGTCTTTTGCACAGGTCACAGCATTGGCAGTCTGTCACAGAAAAGTGACTACTAAATAGTATTATGGAGGTATAACAAAATACCTGTTCAAATAAACTACATAAATAGCTGGACCCTTGTTAGCAAGTAGCCTTGCTAACGTTACCCTTTTTGTGTAGTAGTAAACCATACAGTATGTGACTACTGGTCCATAGCACAACTGTAACACAGTCAATATCTTCAAGATTAAGAAAGCTTTCCCTGTCCTCCCAGTGTCATGCTGGACAGCCATTTAGGCAAAACAAGTAACTATTTTCACTATAATAATGAGAATAACCAGCTCAAGAGAAGAGTTTGGCCTTCCAGAGATATTCCTTAGATGCCCAGTCATAGACTCAAGCACACCACTTGAGTAACAGGGTAATGGCTGTAACTACTGCTACAAATACCTCATAGATGCTTGCCCAGGCACCCTATATTAGATTTATAATGGATTTCTCTTCTAGAGTGCTCTTAAGGATAGAGGTGAACTTTAAAGATTAATCCTTACTAGAGTAATGTTGTAGCTCAGTGGCTAGCAGTACTATATTCAGAAGAGTTACTATTAGATCTGAGCCATTATCACTGATAGCTGATTATATCAAGATCAAGAGAGCCGAGTTGATGTGGAGTTGTATCACAACTATAGTAGGTATTAGTGACTGACTTAAGAGCCTAGACTAGAGCTTAGTTCAGGTAACTCTTTAGGGTTAAAAGAGAACTCAATAGAGTTCTCACTTTATTCTACTACACTACTTATACATCTGCATTATTTATCCTTATTTATTCTACAAGTTCCTACTAGTCCATTGTTCAGTTTCAGTCTATGTCATATCTTTTAGTTATGGTCAAGGCAACTTATGATAGTAAGAGAAAAGATAAGGAAGTTAGGGAGAGAGATAGAAGAGAGGATTGATGAAGATAACAGACTTGAGGACAAGATAACTCGAGATCACCATCTTCTTCTACTACCTAGCAAGAGGCTTGAGAGTCACTGATTGTATAGGAAAGAACCCCAGGAGTAGGACTAGAAGAGTGAGAAGTGGTCACCAAGTGCTTAGAAGAGGTACTACCTCATCAGGTTAGCCTTACTATATTTGGGAATTTGGAGATTTTCTTTGTTTCACTTTTTTTGTCTTATTGCTTTGTAATCTTAATAAATACTCTAGGGTATAGAAGAAAACTCAAGCATCATACCTCTATCATTATCTCTTTCTGTTGCTCTAGAGCTTAATAGCTATTTGAGTGACTAAGTCTCATTTTTCTGAGTGTTTCTCTTTACTTTCTAAAAACTACCAAAACCTCTCCCTTAAACAGAAATTCAAGCCCCAATAGACTTGGGCATTTACTTATGCTAGGAGTTAACTGCTCACTACATGTTTTTGAAGTAGGCTTCTAGTTGTATAGTCAGCTGAAAAAGAGTTTACACGATGGCACAGAAGTTCTAGGTAGATCTGCTATATTGATGGCAAGCCAAACTACTAGACTAGATAAGGGCAGCAGTGTTACTATCACAAATGGCCACTTACTAATTTGTGATTGGTTGGTTTGATATTCAAAAGGCTCAAAAAAGTGAAGTTTAGACAAGCAGCAAAGATGTTGTTAAGTCTGAGGTCTAATTCTCAGACTATGAGTTCTTATATATATAATTGTGATGGTCTGTGTACTAGTATAGATCATCACCTGATTACTACCTATTGTTCTATATATAGTAGTGTCTTTGTACTGGAAATAGTGATAACCTAACTATATGGAGGCTATCCTTTGTTCTAAGAAAAGAACAGATAACTATCTATGGGTAATTAATAAAGTCTATGTACAAACATTGAGGCCTTCATATCTTCACTAATATTAATTGCCTTGAGGTTGTTCTAGGCTTATTCTGAGCATTATGAAGAAGGCTTCTACTGAGCCTAGAACCAAAGCATCAATTGTGGTGGTTTCCGAGATATTAGCGATTTAATAAATGGTAACATGGTGGTTACCAGTTGATCTGCTTAATATCTTGGCCATTATTGATTGCCTCAAGACATGACTAGTATTGATCGAAAGGTCTTCTTAAGGGCTTTAAGCTGGCCTTGAGACCGTGAAAATCATCAAAGAATTGGTAGAGATATGACCAAATGAAGTTTGTGATACAAAGCACAAACAGACAATCAATATTTTTGCTAAAGAAGAATATAAATGGGAAAATTATCAGAGCCATAATAATATATCCACCAGCCCAAGCCCTAAAGAGTCTAGAACAATAAAAGATAGCAATTACAGCAGTTGGACAAGAATACAAGTAGACTAATATCTGCTATGACTACAGGACAGGTTCAGGAATAACCTATGAAGGAATGGGCAAACCAATGGAAATAGGACGACAACAGAATAATAGACAAGGACACCATCACCAGGAAAACAGTTGAAGAAAAAGGAATACTCATCAAATCACTCCCAAAACCATTTGATGTATATAACTTAGATGGATCAAGAAATGGAGAAAAAACAATCAAAGAATTTGTACTCTTAGAAATCAACTCAAATGGACACATCAAACAAATTGATGCAGTGGTATCAGAAATCAAGGAAACAGATCTATTCCTAGGACATGACTAGCTAGTAGAACACAACCCAGAAGTAGACTAGAAAGAAGGAGTCATATGATTTACAAGATGCCCAGAACACTGCAAAATAGAATATGAATCCATATGATTCACCCCATGGTCAAGGAGACTATTACCAAAGGAAAAAGAAGAATCAAAGGGAGGAGACAAGGAACTTGACCTAACAAATCCTAAAGATTTTCCAAAATACATCTAACTGTTCATGCACTTATTCAATAAGAAGAAATTTGAAAAACTACCTGATCAACGAGAATGGGACCACAAAATCAATCTAATAGAAAAAGTACCAAAGGAACTCAATGCAAAGGCCTATCTAATAACACTCAAAGAAGAAGAAATACTTAGTCAATGGCTAGATGAACAACTAAAGACAAGACTCATTGTAAAATCAAATTCAAGATATGTGGCACTATGTTTCTTCATACCAAAGAAAAATGGAACACTACAATTAGTACAAGATTATAGACAGTTAAATCAACACACAATCAAGAACAAAATGCCATTACCCCTGATCAATAAAGTAATCGATAAACTTAAAGATGCAAAATACTTCAACAAATTGAACTTAATCTGGGAATACAACAATGTATGGATAAAAGAAGGCAATAAATGGAAAGTGGCCTTTTTGACAAACAAAGAACTATTCAAACCAAAAGTGATGTACTTTGGACTATACAACTCACTAGGAACATTCTAACGAATGATGACAAGTATCTTCTGAGAACTACTACACGAAGGAACTCTTACAAACTACATGGATGACTTTGTGATCCTGGCAAAGACAGAAAAAGAACTAGAAGAATGCACAATTAGGTTCCTCAAAATAGCAAAGAAACATAACTTGTGTTTTAAACAGTCAAAATGCAATTTTAATACCACAGAAATACCCATACTGGGAGTATATTATCACTAAGTCTTGATGACTCAAGGACCACTCGAGATGAGTGTTTAGGAAGAACTCAATAGAGTTCCTCGTTGAATTGACTACCTACTTATACTACTTTTACAAGTGGCTGTACCCTACTAGTTCATGATCACATGTCCTTCTAGAATAATCTACAGTTACATGACCTTGTTACATGATATGATTACTTAGTTTCCCACACTATTTATATCTTGTCTGCATTATATGACTTGATGTTTGCAATCAAGTATTTGAACATGTTGTTACACTGCAAATGAATTTTCCACAGAAGATAATATTTGATATGCTTTATACTAACGAATTCTTAATTAGAGTTCACTCTAGAGCCCTTTCTATACCCTCAGAACGTAATACCATATGATAAGGACATTAAGCAAGTGATAACTAAACTAGAGCTCATGTCGAGACCTTGGGAGGCAAGTAGGATAAGCTGGCATCAGATTTAGAAAGAAAGTCATAAAAGGACTACGCTCTAGATCTATCATAGGATGAAACCGACTTAGAGATACAGTGAATTGGGATTCTAGAACTAGTAGTGTTTGAATGACAGACTTAGATAAATAGACTCTGGTTACAATTAAGCATTGATAGCATCAGATCAATTATATTTAGATAAATGAGCACTAGGATGTGACTCGGAGATACTAAACATTGAGTGGGGTTTACTAACTACTTAATAGGTAACCAAGGAGGTCCTTCAAAGCAACACCAAAGGGAGTGATAGGAGATCAGAAAGAATATTCTAGAGAGAAGCGACGATGAAAACGCGTCATCTTTGATAGGAAAGATTTAATGAAGAGGATGTGTCACCATAAGGACGCGTCATCACTGGGGATTAGGATGGACTTAGCATGAGAAGAGGTCAAAGGAACATCAAAAGTAGTAATAGTTTCCTTTTTATATTTTATTCCTTGAGTTTCAGGGCTTTGTAATC
>Ga0153964_1000242_pt1 | contig 11834 bp, 11 predicted proteins | sample TSFL048MetaG_FD_104726 | JGI IMG/M metagenome (GOLD analysis project Ga0153964, IMG submission 104726) | Attine ant fungus gardens microbial communities from Florida, USA - TSFL048 MetaG | ecosystem: Host-associated > Fungi > Mycelium > Unclassified | place: USA: Florida, Withalacochee... | reverse complement strand
ATTCTCCTAAAATTAATAATAGTAGGATAGCATAGTAGACTACTCTCCTCCTATTCCAGACTTCCTATAAGTACTGAGTAGTTACAGTGTAATTCCTCAGTCTGTAAATTAATATCAATTAGTCCTAATTGTATCTCATCCTCTCCAACTCCTCAATTTACTCGCTTAGGACCTCTGTCTTGACAACTTTCACTACTTCAAAATATGCAACCACCTCACGACTGGAGACCAGGGTGCAACACATAAGTTGAAGCCAAGGTCGTTCAACAAGTCGTTCTCTGCTCCGATGTCCTTGACAGTCTGTCAGAGCCTTCTTTCTGGTTTTGCGATCACTGTTAAGTATTATCTATTCTCTGAGATAGCTTAGTACACCATTCCAGAGTATAACTCTATTATTACTCCATTCCTTCACTCTTCATCCATCTGTCCTTGACAGACCAAAAAGAATAGAAAACTATGACCATGCCAAGACTATTGATATCTCAATAAACATACAATCAAGAATGCTTATCCTATTCCTAATATCCAAGCAATTCTTGACAAACTATGAGGATTAAAATACTTCACTGCAATAGACATACAACTTGAATACAACAACATTCACATTTGAAAACAAGATCAATAGAAAGGAGTATTTAGAACCAACCAAGGACTATTTGAACCCACTGTTATGTTCTTTGGAATGTGCAATAGTCCTACAATATTTCAAATAATGATGAACACAATATTCATATTACTCATCACCAAAAACCTCATACTGGTTTATATGAACAACATTCTCATCCACACTCCAACAAAGAAGCAATTACATAAGACAACAAAAGAAGTATTAAAAATACTTCAAGAACATAATTTATATCCCAAACCCAAAAAATGCCAATTCACCAAACAACGACTCTCTTACCTTGGATATATTATCTCTCCCAATCAAGTCCAAATAGACCCAATTAAGCTCAAAGGCATATCTGACTGGTCTGCACCTTCAACAGTCAAGGAGACAAGAAAATTCCTTGAATTCTGTAATTTTTACAGAAAATTTATTAAGGACTATGCCAAGATCACTTCACCAATTAACCAATTAGTAAAAAAGAATATGAAATTCATCTAAACAGAGAAAGCACAAAAAGTATTTAACAAGTTGAAGAAGAAATTTGAAGAAAAATCTATTCTCATCACCCCCAACCCAACAAAACCATTCAAAATATTTGCTAATACTTCAAATTATGCAACAGAAGTAGTACTCACTCAAAAGGATGATAACAGAGTACAAAACCCTTGCTTCTTCTATTCAAAATCACTATTACTAGTGGAAAAATAATACTATACCTCAAAACAGGAGTTTCTTGCTATTATTTGAGCCATTTAAGAATAGAGACACTATATCAATGAAGTACCAAAGGAAACGATTATCTGGAATGACCACAACAACATTATCTATTGGACCAACCCAGTCAAACTGTTATGACAAATGACAAGATGGTCAACAATACTTAGTGCTTACAAAATCAAAATCAAGCACATTGCTAGCAATAAAAACACTGCTGCAGATGCTCTCTCTCAAAAATTCATTGAGGACAAAGACAAAGATAAACCAAAACAGGCAATACTAGACGACTTCATTGACAAATCAACATTTCCAGTAGAAAAATTATCTAATGAGCCAACATTGGAAGAAAAGCAAAATATACTCAGGAAATATCATGATTTACCAATAGCTAGACACCTTGGTGTCAAGGAGACACTTAGAACAATGTCAGAACATTATTCATGGCCTGGACTCAAATAATTTGTTACCAACTACATCAAAGACTATGAAAACTACTAAAGATACAAGATCAATTAACACCCTTTAAAGCCACCACTCCAAGAAATTCCTGTACCACAATCCAATCGACCATTCACTCAAATTGCTATGGATCTTATCACTGACTTACCCAAGTCAAAGGAATTTGATTCTATTTTGTTCATGGTAGACCACAACCTAACAAAGGGGATAATATTAATACCAATGACAAAAGAAGTTACCTTGAAAGGAATTGCAACTCTTCTAATGGACAATCTCTTCTGAAGATTTAGTATTCCCAACAAGGTCATCTCTGACTAAGACTCTTGATTTATTGCCAAGTTAATGAAAGCCTTCTTACAAAAACTAGGAATCAAACAGGCTATATCTACAGTTTTTTACCCTCAAACTGGTGGCACTACAAAAAGATTTAACCAAGAAATTGAACTCTATCTTGCCATTTATTGTGCTGACAACCTCAAAATATGGGCTGACAAGCTATCTATGGCTGAATATTCACACAACTCTAGACTTTACAGAGAATAATTATATACCCTATTTGAACTCATGTTTGGACATCTCACAAAAACCTACATTAACACTTCAGAAACCTCATCTATCACAACCAACAACAGAATCAACTATATGGAGAATATCCAGACAAATGCCAAACAAGCATATGAAGTTGCTAAAAATCTCATCAACCAGAAAATCAAAAGTAAACTTTCTGATCTCAAAGTAGGGACACGAGTCTGGCTAGACTCTCAACATATCCAAATCAAAGGAACCCCAAAGAAGCTTATACCAAAACATTAATGGGAATCAAAGAGAATTGATCACAAAACAAAGGTGACAACAAATGAAAGTAAAAGAATCTCTGAGATATTTCACAATTGTGTACTAAACAAGTAGGCACTGGAGAGATAATCAAATAACAAAGAGAGCTTAAAAAGGGAGGAATAAAAGAGAAAGACTCAAATAACTGAAAGAAATGGTAATAAAGTTTTTATGAATTCACTCAAGGTTAATTTCACTATAATAGGATCCCTAAGATGTGCATTTGTCTCGTGTTATGACACTACTGCCCTTACCTAGTCTAGTAGTCTATCTTTCCATTGATACAGCAGATCTACCTAGAACTCCTATGCTATCGTGTAGGCTCTTCTTCAGCTGACTGTACAACTAAAAGCCAACTCCAAAAACACATAGTGAGTGGTTAACTCCTAGCATAAGCAAATTCCCAAGTCTATTGGGGCTTGAATTCCCATCAAGGAAGAGGTTTGGTAGTTTTTAAAAAGTAAAGAAAAACATTCAGAAAATAGAGACTCAGTCACTCAAATAGCTGTTAAACTCTAGAGTAACAGAAAGGAATGATAATAGGAGTATGATACTTGAGTTCCCTTCTATGCCCTAGAGTATTTTATTAAGATTACAAAGCAATAAGACAACAAAGAAAACAAGACAAAGAAAATTTCCAAACATAGTAAGGCTGATATGATGAGGTGGCACCTTTTCTGAATACTTGGTGACCACTTCCTGCTCTTCTAACCCTACTCTAGGAGTTCTTCTTCACACAATGGATGGGTCTTGAGCCTCTTACTAGGCTGTAGAGAGAGATGGCAGTTTCAAGTTGTCTTGCTCTTAAGTACATTGTCTTTATCAAACCTCTTTGCTATCTTTCTTCCTAACTTCCTTACTTTTCTCACTACATCCTTCTATATCCTCTTGCTTCTCCAAGTTCTAAGTTCCTTCCATTGTGATTGTAAGGTAACTCTGCATTGACTCAGTCTTTTTGATATTGCTATAATTAGCCATTTGCAATGATGGCTCAGATCTGATAATAACTCTTCTGAATATAGCATTGCTGGCCACTGAGGTATGATGTCACTCTAGTAAAAATTAGTCTTTGAAGTTCACTTCTGCCCTTAAGAGTATTCTAGAAGAGAAATCCATTATAAATCCAATACAGGGTGCCTAAACAAGTGTTATGAGGTATCTGTAGCAGTGGTCATAACCACTACTCTGCCACTCAAGTGAGGTGCTTGAGTCCATGGCTGGGCATCTCAGAAACATTACTAGGGAACTAAACTCAATTCTTGAGCTGGTTATTCTTGTTATTAAAATAGTTACTTATTTTGCCTAAATAGCTGTCTGGCATGACAATGTATAGACCCCTTTAATGGAAAGGATATCTTGAAACAGAACACACCTGGGAACCAAAAACAAACCTCACCAATGCCAAACAACTGCTCAAGACATAAAAGAAGACAGAACAAAAACTGACAAAATAACAGTTCATGTCTTTTTCCTCTTTTTCCACTTCCAACATAACCACCATTATCACCACACCACCAACACTCTTACCAGTTAACCATAAACAAGTCAACAACTTCTTCCTCTCTATCAAACAGTTTCTCTAAGCACAAACCAATGATCTCCTACTATCCTATTCTGCACCCTATTAACAAATTGCCACTAATGAAACTTCCCCCATATAACAATTCATGCTATTTCACCATCTCTTGGCCCAGTTATGAACTACTCTTGTCAGGAATTCAGTGGCTATTGTTGATTTTAACCTATTTAGGGAGAACTAGGCTCTTTATCTATATCTCTAACACATAGCAAACCAATGATTTCTTCAACTTCAAAACAATCTCAAGAATCTCAATGAGTTTCCACTCTCTACAATCCATCAACACCTCCTATACACTACTATAAGAAGAGTACAACATTTACCAGACACAAGTAATTAGGACCCTGGTTTATCAACTAGATCTGACTCTAGAGACACTTCTGATGATACACAAGAAACTAACTCCAGCAATAATGAAATTACTGGATGACTGAAAACTAGTAACATCTCAAAAGGAACTAGATGAAATCTGGATGATCCTTATAAAAATTCAGAACTATGAGACTCTAGGGATGCATCTCCTTTCATTACAGACAACACACAATGCTTTGTCTGTGATCAACATGACTATTTCCTCAACCAATATACTGATTATGTCTGTAAAAGATGTAATCGAAGAAACCTTGGTCACTACAAAAAGTTCTGTCTCCTTCAACCATGACAACCCTAACCACGATTCACTGTGACTAAATGACAAGCTAAGTAAGCCAGAATCAATTACCCAAATCTGTTCTGCAATAAACCACTTTCTACTTTTATCATTGGTCTCATTCCAACTAGACAACAACTCCTGGAACATTTTCTCACTGAGACCCCAGAGGATCAATATCGTCCTACTCCTTGAAGATGCAATAAACAAGTCCTCTTCAGAAATAGACTACCAACTAGTCAAACCATTACATTCCCCTTAATCTCCAACTCTCAGAAACCTATCTTATGACATCTTCCTACAAAACAACCTTAACAAATCATTCAATGAAACTGGGAAGATGACGACAGAGACTACTATGATGACATTGACAATATCACCTAGTTCAACACCCTTGGAGAATCCATTGGGTATTGAATTTAATGAGAATATTGAATCAAACAAAGGGGATTATGTTATGAATATCAAGTGTGTAAGGGGGCACCTCCATTTCTACCTCTGAATGGCTTGACAACACTCTGGAGTTACCTTAGCTTGTTTACTAGTGATACTTAAACACACTAGTTTAGCTCTGATCTTGCTAACCCTGACACTAAGGGATGTATATAATATAAAAGATTCCTTTAGGAGCCTCATCCTAATCTCTGAGGATTCTCCTGGAGGTGAATTGTATCATAACCACAATCTGTAATATTACTAAGGATTCTCCTGGAGTCTTGTGCCCAGTCACCCTTACAGCAGATTAGGATCTTAAAGTGGAGCCTTGGACTATCCCAGTGGACAGCTACCCAATAGGTCGCTCTCTTCTGCTATATCCAACCCTCTGAAAAATCCACTCTTTAGATGTCGTTGCCTCCGGAGACCCCTCAAGGTGTAGCCAATACCTTAGGATACCTGCAACACCATCTGCAGGAGCTCACAGAGAGACAACATGTCTTAGAAAGTAACATTAACTCCACCCTAGCAGCCCTGACCGCGCAGCTACAGCAGCTCACATAGTTAGTGGCTAACTCCCCTCTGCTGGCCGTACCAAATACATCTCTTCCACCTGTACCATCCCCTCCAGTGTCTCTGTCCCCTGCTCTGCTGGTACGATGAACTCACCCCAAGCTCTCCTGCCCTCCAGACTTTAACAGAGAACATCACAACAGCTGCACATTCCTGAACTCCTGCTCTCTCTATATATGCCTAGCCCCGGAGCAATTCCATGATGAACAGAAAAAGATTTTCTGGGCTCTCACATTCTTCAAGAGAGGTCGCGCTGCCAAGTAGTCTGAAAACGTGTTCCATCAAGAAGCGGACACTGGCATTTTCTCTATCCAAACCTGGGGAGACTTTAAACAACAATTCCAGCTGCACTTCTTCCCTGTAAATGTGGAAGCAGACGCGATCAACGCTTTGGAAGGGACCTCCTACCACCAAGGAAATCGGATGGTAGACAACTATTTGAATAGCTTCCAAGCCCTGGTCTCTGATGCTGGTTATACAGATTCCCGGACACTAGTGGTGAAATTTCGACGAGGTCTTAGACTAGGCATCCAAAACTAGATTGCCACCATGCCCTATGGATGGCCAGCTGATACTGACCCTGATATGTGGTACAGAGCAGCACAGAGGATTGACCAAGCGCACTTTACAAATGAAGCCTTTCAGTCTGTGTTGTGTTCTACCCCTTCTGCATTGCTCAAAACCGTCTCTACCCGACCCTCACCATTGCCCGTGGCAAGATTACCCCTTGCTCTGCCCCCTCTGGTCACTCCAAAGGCTCTGCCAACCACTCCGTCTATGGGAGTCCCCATGAACATGGACGCCACTAGGAAAGCAAGATCCTTGCCTCCATGAGGGTGCTACTGATGCAGAGACACAAACCATGTAGTCTAGGATTGTTCCCACCAAATGGACATCTGTCAACTCACCATGGAGCAGTGGGAGGAATTGATTGAAGATCTGTTGGCGTTGAAAGATGCAGTTCTGATAAAAGAGTCTTGTTTCCCAGAGGAAGAGGATTTTGCATAGCGTGGCCGGCAATAAGTATGCTCCGGTCGCCAGTAAATAAGTTCACTGTATTGACTATAGAGGACCCCAATACAATTGACAGTGAACTAGTAGATGCACCCCCCTCTATCCCCCTCATTTTGGCTCCGCTCCACAGACTCAAGTGGGAGAAAAGACTGCCCAAGCTCCTTTCGATCAGCACTTTGGACGTGCAAGGGACTTCCCTATTCCTGCCAGTAGAAATCAGAACTATGGACACGAGCAAACTACACTCTATTGAAGCCCTCCTAGACTGCAGAGCAACTGGAAGCCTCATCAATAGGGATTTTGTCTGTTTGAAGGGGATGAACACCTGGACCCTCTCACATAACATCCCCATCTTCAATGTCGACAGTTCCCCCAACGAGGCAGGACAAATCTCCGAAGTTATGAACGTAGTTCTCTAGTACAAGACTCATTCCAAAAGGATGCTCCTGGTTGTCTCCAGACTTGGGAAACAGAGTCTAATCCTAGGCTACGACTGGCTCAAGGACCACAACCCCAAGATCAACTGGAAAAAAGGAGAGGTCAAAATGACTCACTGTCCCCTCTGCTACGAGGGAGGATATGCCTTGTAGAAGGAACAAACTCACTAGAAGAGGATCGAACTCCGAGCCCTCCAATCCTGTTGTGACAGACCCATACCCCTGCTCCAAGAAGAGCTAGAGCCAGAGGAGGAGCCTCCACAAACATACTACTCGAGTTGGGAGCTCAGAGACCGACTGTTCCTTACACGTCTCCTTCTAGAGGCCGACCAAGTCGACCTCCAAGCCACGACGACGACATCTTAATGCCTCGTGGAAGGAGCTAGATGCAGCACAGAAACACAGGCCACTATCACTCTGCTACCAGCCTACATCACGGAGTTTCGATCTGTGTTCACTAAGGAGGACTTTGACATCCTACCAGAGCACTGCAAATGGGATCATGCGATTGAACTAACCCCTAGAGCAGAGCCTAAGTTGTCAAAAGTATACCCCTTGTCTCCATTGGAGCAAGCAGAGTTGGATGCCTTCCTGGAAGAGAACCTCTGCACTAAACGAATCCGACCTTCGAAATCCCCTATCACAGCCCCTGTGTTCTTCATTAAGAAGAAAGATGGTTTGCTTTGTCTAGTCCAAGACTGTAAGGGGACATCTAGGGTTGTGCTTAGTAAGTTCTGAGGGTCTGTTCTATTAGTGGCCCAGTGACAGATCGTGTATCGCACTCTCACCATTCCTGAGTCTTCCCTGTCTGTGTTATGCAGTGCGATGCCTTCTAATCTATAATTGGACAATTGTGATTACTGATCTATGTACATGTGACTATGCATGTGATCATGTAGTATAGAGTATATATACTAGCAAGCTGTTGTAGATATACTTCACTTGAATCTCAACTTAGCTTCTGGGACTATCCACTAGCTTGAAGGGTGATTGCCACTGAGTGATTCCCTTACAAAGACTACCGTGTACTGAACACTGTAACCATCAAGAACAGGTATCCTCTCTCTCTCATCTTTGAATTCATCTCCCAATTCTGCAGAGCCTGGTATTTCACAAAACTGGACGTTTGCTGGGGTTTCAATAATGTACACATCAAGCCTGGAGACAAATGGAAAGCGGCCTTCCACACCAACTGTGGTCTCTTCGAACCCCTCGTAATGTTTTTCGGAATGACCAACAGCCCCACTACCTTCCAGACTATGATGAATGATGTCTTTAGAACCGTCATAGCGGAAGGGATCATCGTAGTGTACTTGGACAACATTTTGATCTTTACGAAGACGGAAGAGGAGCATGAATGGGTGGTCTGGAGGGTCTTGGAAATACTGACAGAACATAAGTTATTCCTCTGTCCAGAGAAGTGTGAGTTCCACTGAAAGCAGATTGAATACCTTAGACTAGTCATTTCGGAGAACAAGGTTGCAATAGACTCTGTTAAAGTCGCTGGAGTCTGTGAGTGGCCCATTCCGGAGAACTGGACTAATGTACAAGCTTTCATAGGTTTCATTAACTTTTACTGTCACTTCATTCAAGACTTCTCGACCATAGCTTGATCCCTCTTCGACCTCACTCGGTCCGATCAGGCCTAGAACTGGGGTACCAAGAAACAGGAAGCCTTTGAATGTCTCAAGATGGCAGTGACCACTGCTCTGGTCCTAGCATCACCCCAGAACTCAGAACCCTTCTGTATCGAGGCCGATAGTTCAGATTTTGCCTCCAAAGCCATCCTCTCCCAGCAACTGCCCAGAGAAAAAAAATGACACCCAGTGGCTTTCTATAGCAAATCCCTGTCTCTGGTGGAACAGAACTACGAGATTCATGACAAGAAGATGCTCGCTATCATCTGCATGCTGGAAGAGTAGAGGCACTTTCTGGAAGGAGTCCGGCACCCAGTAGAAATCTGGATGGACCACAAGAACCTAGAGTATTTCATGACAGCTAAGAAACTCAACTGTCGCCAAGCCCGTTGGTCTCTGTACTTAGCTTGCTTTGACTTCAAGTTGATTCATTGCCCAGAACACTCTATGGGAAAGCCAGACGCTTTATCACAGAGACTGGGCCATAGCAACGGAGCCTCCGACAATGAAGACATGGTCCTTCTATGACTAGAGCTCATAGCAGTCCGAGCCCTTGAAGGACTTCACCTGGAAGAACTGGAGCGAAACATACTTAGAGAAATTCGTCAAGGGAACCAGAGAGGTGACCAGGAAGAGCCCATAGCAAAGGTAGCGAGAGAACTCCAGCAAGCATTGAGTAAGACAGTCCATTCTATGGAGTGGTCAGAAGATGACAGAGTACTCTGGTTCAGAGGCAAAATCTACGTTTCCCAGAATTTGGACTTACAAAGGCAGATAGTCTTGCTGTACCATGATACGAAGGTTGCTAGACATCCCAGACACTGGAAAACACTGGAGCTGGTATCTGTAAGGGGATAGCTCTATCTCCACTCCTAAACTGCAAAGCAATATTCTGGAGCAGTCTAAGCCTGTTCAAGTATTACTAAAGTAATACTTAAACACACTAGTATAGCTCTGATCACAGAGATCCTGACACTTAGAATGCAAACCCAGTATATAGTGTAGAACATTCCTTCAGGAGCCTCATCCTAATCTCTGAGGATTCTCCTGGAGGTGAGTTGTATTATAATTGCAAACTGTAATATTAACTGAGGATTCTCCTGGAGTCTTGTGCCCCAGTCGCCCTTACAGTATCTAAGAACTACTGGTGGCCTCAAATATCTAGGTATATCAGACAATACATCAGCACCTGTGACCTCTGCCTTAGGATGAAACTGATAAGGCAGGCTCTGGTAGGCAAACTATGAGGGTGACCGGAGTAGACTCTAGGAGATTCCTCAGTTAAATTATAGTAGAGAATATGTTACAACTCACCTTCAGGAGATTCCTCAGAGAATTAGATGAGGCTCCTGGAGGGAATAATCTACAATATATACTAAAATGCCCTTGCATTCCATTCTTTGGTAACCAGGGGCTGTACAATGAAATTATATTGGGAGGCAATAGGGGGTGCTCTGGGGTCATGTGTGAGGGATTCCCTTACACAAACTGCATCCCCTCCAGATCCCAGACTCATGATGGGACATGCTTAGTATGGATTTCATTGTAGAACTCCCCCTCTCCTCCAGACATGATGTAGTGATAATAGTGGTAGACTCAGTGTCAAAACAGGCACACTTCATTTCGATGCACACAATGGTGACAGCAAAAGGCACAGCCAGGCTTTTTTTACACCAAGTCTAGAAACTCCATGGTCTTCCAAAGTGTGTAGTCTTGGACCGCAGACCTCAGTTCGTCGCTCGTTTCACCAGAGAGCTTTACCGTCTACTAGGAATAAAGTTGGCGTCCTCTACAGCCTGGCACCCCCAAACTGACGGACAGACAGAACGCGTCAACCAAGAATTGGACCAATACCTCCAGCTATTTGTAAACAAATGGCAAGACAATTGGTATGACCTCTTACCTATGGCAGAGTTCTAGCACAACAATCACATCCACTCCGTTACCCAACAGCCTCCGTTCCTACTCAACACTGGATGTATTCCTCACATGGGCTTCAAATCCTAACAGAACCACTCCGATCTAGAGATGGTCAACAAGTTTACAGAAAGGATGAGAATGGCAATTGAAGAAGCGAAGTCTGCAATCTGCAAGGCACAGGACAACATAAAAAGATACTACAACTGTTGAAGAACTCCAGCTCTGGTGTTCTGACTGGGCGACAAGGTCTTTTTCAATGCATCGGATATTCGCACTACATGCCCCTCACAGAAACTCTCACACCAACAGCTTGGCCCTTTTGTAGTAGAACGGCAGATTGGACCTATGGCCTATCGCTTAAGGCTGCCACACTGGATGAAGCAACTCTATCCAGTGTTCAACATAGTAAAGCTCACTCCAGCTCCAAACAACCCGATTACAGGACGCAAAATGGAGGACTACCCACCACCCATAGTTGTCGATGGAGAAGCAGAGTGGGAAGTAGAGGAAATACTTAACAGTCGTTGGCATTGGAGAAAATTTCAGTACCTCATTAAGTGGAAGGGATATGGTCGCAAACATAATTCCTGGGAGTCTGCTTCTGAAGTTTCTGCACCAGAACTCACAGCGGAGTTCCATCACAAACATCCTGGAGCTCCGAAACATGTCCGACGCATAGAGTTCAATAACATTTTTCATTCTGAGTCCATTGCTCTGAGACATAGCAATCTTGAAGAGGGGGTGAATATAAGGGGACACCTCTATTTCCACCTCTGAATGGCTTGACAACACTCTGGAGCTACCTTAGTCTGTTTACTAGTGATACTTAAACACACTAGTTTAGCTCTGATCCTACTAACCCTAACACTAAGGGATGTATATAATGTAAAGGATCCCTCCAGGAGCCTCATCCTAATCTCTGAGGATTCTCCTGGAGGTGAGTTGTATCATAACCACAATCTGTAATATT
>Ga0153964_1000240_pt1 | contig 11924 bp, 16 predicted proteins | sample TSFL048MetaG_FD_104726 | JGI IMG/M metagenome (GOLD analysis project Ga0153964, IMG submission 104726) | Attine ant fungus gardens microbial communities from Florida, USA - TSFL048 MetaG | ecosystem: Host-associated > Fungi > Mycelium > Unclassified | place: USA: Florida, Withalacochee... | reverse complement strand
TTCATCATCTCATTCTATTTCTATTTCATTTATTGGTTTTCTCATTCATTTAATTTCTATTTCAATTTTATTATATAATTATGTAATTATCAATAGTAAAAGTGATGCGACACAAAAATATATGGAGATCTTTTTGACCTTCAACTACAAAACTCAAAGACCACTTTCCCCTCCAAACTCGTTATCCTTCCCACAATGTCTTGTGTTTTAGTCTCATTCTTCCAGGGGTAGGTTATGCCGCTCAGATCATAGTTATCTGACGTCATCTCGTACCAGCTCTACTTACACAAACCAAGACTCATACCATATGTGCTGGCTACAGCTGGTATCTTCGGCCTTGACTACGTCCTTCGTTTCCTCAAAACTCGCATTGTAACAGCCACTATCCGCCCTCTCCCTGAGCTGGACCTCACAAGGATCGAGGTTTTGAATATCAATTCCGGCTGGCGTGCAGGTCAACACATGCGAGTACGGATCCTTACCAACGGTTTGGGGTGGTTCGGCTGGTCTGAGATGCATCCTTTCACTATCGCTTCAGTCAGTGCTTCGGATACTTTGATGGGTGGCAATATCCGTCGAAGGAATGGTGAAGAAGGTATGATATTGATGTGTAAGAGAACTGGGACATGGACGAAGAGGTTGTATGAGATGGCAAAAATGAGTGCTTATGTGGATGGGTTTCTTAGTCGTGAGGTCAAGTTCTGGATCGAGGGTCCATATGGTGCGTTGTTTGGCTGATTGCCATTATACACGAGATGTTGATCGATGTCACGCAGGTGGTCCCGGTCATACAAACCTTGCGAGTTTCTCTGCTGCTATGATTGTTGTAGGTGGTAGTGGCATCACGTTTGGTTTAAGTGTGATCAAGGACCTTGTCGACAAAGATTTAAAGGGGAAAAGTAGAGTTAAAGTGATCGAGTTCATCTGGACAGTTCCTGATGCTTGTAAGTCTGCCTTTCTATTGCCCTATGGTTAATACCCAATAAATACTACCCCTAGCTTCCGTTGTCCCCTTCATTCCAACATTTGCATCACTCATCAACCAATCTGTCTTCACTCCTCTCCGCATCTCGGTCCATTACACCCGTGCATCACACACTGTACCCAGTGTTCCTACCATCCCGGGACTTGCGTTTTCCCCAGGTCGTCCCCGTATCGGAAAAGTTATTGATTATGTGGTTTCCAAAGCATTATCTCTCGGCACTCGCTTTGACGTGTCAGATATCAATATGACCTATACCTTCAATGAGAACTCCATTAAAGGCAGTACAGGACAACCGCATTATGCTTGTCGGGGTTATGACGGTGTATTCTATGAAAAAAAGGCTATGCGAAAGTTGCATGTTGATGTTGATGCTGCATCTGAGTCGAGGGAGAAGGAAGATATTCAGGTTATAACGGGTGTTGTAGTTGGTGTTTGTGGACCTGTTGAACTTGCGAGGGATGTGATAGATGCTGTTGGAGGTGTGGATGGAGATAGAAGGAGTCGTGTTGGTGGAATCGAAGTACATGAAGAGTATGTCATTTTTCTTGTCATATCATCTAATTCTTAATTTTTTGTCCTTTCCAGGGTTTTTGGCTGATATTTATCTCACTGGCTCACCTACTAATTATAGAACATATTTCGTGTACATTTTAGCTACAGTTCAGATCTTATGTAATAATAGTATCTTAATTTTCCAAAGTATCATGTCTGTCATTCTGCTTGTACTCTGCTCGTTCTTCGCATGGAACCTGAGAAGCTCATACAATAATCCAATTTTCTGCAAGGAGTGGCATTGGAACATGTATGGCTGTAAATGACTACATTGCAGAACACTCAGATAATCTCATGTTCCTACAGGTGTGCTGTTAGCATCTTCCTTCTGCCTTGCTCATAAAAGTCTAAGGTGATGAGATGGTCATGCTGTGGCGAATACCCAATGAAGAGGTTATATATCTTATGTGAAGTGTCCATCTTCTATAAAGTGATATCTGACCTTGGGTATAGGGACTTTGTGAGCACATCATTTCATGGCCAGATGTTTGGTTTCATAGTAAACAAAAATGTTCCATACTCACTAGATGGTCTTTTTTCTGCTTGAAAATTGTATCTCTCAGATCCCAACGTTGACCAACTAGCTCCCTCATTCCAATCCTCAAGATGACAATTCGTTGCCTGCCCTTCCTGATACCATCAATTTGACAGAGGATGATAGACTGAGCTCTCTATCCTCAAGTTTTTTTGCTTCCGCGATATCCTCATCAAGACACTCAAATTCTATGATAGACCAATATGTTCAACAGCACAACTGTGAAACACTTCTCTCTCTCCTTGTTGAATCAGTACTTGCTATTCCATCCTCTGTTTCACCTATGTCTCTCCATTGAACATTCAAATAGTCTCCCACAGTATCGCCACTTGATCAAACAACTTTTGACCAAGAGGACTGGCAAGGTCAAGAAGCCTTAACAAACTTGATGGCACAGCAGTGAGGGATGAAGAGATGATTATTATCTTTTGTACAAACAAGAGCACTTTAAATACAAATATATAATAGGAGAAATACATATGAGACATGTCTGAGGAGAAACAAATGAAACATGACATATATCTCCTTGATCAGCTCCTACTCAATGTTAGTACCTGGCAGGATATCTCAATGTTGATCTTCAACACTCCCACTTGATGAGGTGCCCAAATAGATACCCAAGAGTTTGCAAAATGTGATAAAGGCTTCACAAGGCAAGGCCTTGATAAAGATATCTGCAAGCATATCTTTGGTGACTACATAATAGTGCTTGATGTCACTGTGTTTGATTGTAGCAACTTAGCCTAGATGACTTAATCACCCTCCAAGTCCAAGTTGACAAGGAGAACTCAATAGAGTTCTCATTTAATTCTGTACACTACTTATACAACTACTACATGGTCTGTACACTACTTTCCTACAGTCCTCATGTGACTCAGTCATGTGACATCACCTGACTGTGACCTGTGACACTTGTGACACTTGGTCATGTGATACTTTATCCTTGTATAGTAAGTCCAGAAAAGAAAATAAAATAAAATAAATATAAATAATAACTTAGCTGTTTTGTCAAGTCATGACACTACCCCCCTCTTAAGTTTCCTTATCCTGAGGATTTTTACAACTTGTAATAAGGGTCAACCATGTTGCCCATTTCCTCCTTATCTTCTTCTGTCTACTCTCTAATTTCTGGTTTCTTCTGCTTGATTTCTTCTTCCTCTTTGATTGTCTCCAAAATTTGTCTTCTTCTTCCACCTTTCCATTGCTTCCAATTCTGTTCTAACCTTCCCCAGTATTCTTCATCATACTTCTTGTCTGACCATCCAAATAATTTCTTTGCTGTAAATTTTCCTGGCAATTCTCCTCTTCTAAATGTTCCTTCTTCTCTTTCTTGTTAATTTACTTGCTCTATGTCCCATTGATATCCCCTCTTATATTCTTCTATTGCCTCTTTGGCATTTTCTAAGTTTTCTCTTCCTTCCCAAGTGTCAGATTCTACTGTGAATCCCTTCCAGTGTCCTAGGTATTTGTCCTTGTCTCTTATTTATTGCTTGTTCAAGATCCTTTCTACTTTTCATTCTTCTTTCTCTTCAATTATTACTAGAGCTGGTTGCTCCTTCTTTTGTCCTTCTACTTGCCCTACATAGCGTCGTATTCTACTAATGTTAACTACTAGATGTATTTTTACTATACTTGGCAATTCCAGTTCTACTACATTTGATGATACAATCTTCTTGATTTTGTAAGGACCAATAAACCTCCTTGTTAACTTCTCTGTCCTCCTCCTGACCATCTGATACTTCAGGTCTTTAGTACTCAACATTACTAAGTCTTCTACTTTATAGTCGTCAACCTCTCCTCTCTTCCTGTTTGCATATTTCTTTATCTCCTCTTGCACTTTACTCAGTGCTGCTTTTGCTTCTTCCTGTATTTCTTTTATTTTCTCCACAAATTTCTCTGCTCCCTCGTATTTTCCTTTTGTTCTTCCCTCAAATCCCATTCTCAGATCCTGCCCGTAATTTGCCTTAAAGGGTATCATTTGAGTACTTGAGTGCACTTTATTATTATATACTAATTCTGCCATTCCCAACCATTCAGGCCATTGCTCTTGCCTATGGTTGATAAACATTCTCAAGTACTATTCCAATTCTTGATTTACCCTCTCTATTTGACCATCTGTTTGAGAGTAGAACATCATTGATATCATGACTTGGCAAAATGGCTGAGTCATTATTTAATATTTCTTTTCTTTTCTTTTCTTTTCTTTATTACTAGGGTAGAGCATAGGAAAATATCATGTGACTGTCACAGAGTCACAAAAATGTGTGACAATAGTCATATAAATGGTCATGTCATGTTACATCACACACATGGTCACAGCATATGACAAAGAAGTCAGCTGATAGACATGAGGACTGTAAGAGATAAGACGCATAGCCACAATAGTAATTGTATATTATAAGAAAGCTAAACTCCAAGCCGAAATTAAGCTAACTGCTCCTCAGAGATTGACAAAGAGAACTTGATAGAGTTCCTGTTGGATTTTTTACACTACTTATACAACTACTACATAATCTGTATACTACTTTCCCATGTCTATCATGTGACCCATCATGTGACATCATGTGATGTGATATTGTGACTTTCTGTCATATGACTATAACTATATGACACTTGTGACATAACACTTTCCCACACTCCCTTCTGTGTAGTAAGTCCAAGATAAAAGAAAAAGAAAAGAAAAGAAAAGAAATATAAATAATGATTTAGCCGTTTTGCCAAGTCATGATAGGTGATATCTAAGAGGATTTTGACAGTCTAATATACCCTTTCCTTAGCTGATCTTCCACAAAATTCTGGACTTCTTCTCTCTTGTCTTTAGATAGAGAGTAAATCTTTCTCTTTTGTGGTTTGAATGTCTCTTTGAGATCTATGATGTGGTCCCAAACTTTCCTTGTTGGCATCCTCTCTGACTTCACTTTCCCAAACATCTTCTTCTACTTTAGGAATTTTCTTGGGACCATTTCCTCAATTAGAAGGTGGTTCTCTTTATCATCTATTGCCCACCTGACAATTTTCTCTTCTTCTAGATTGCTACTCTCTTTTTGTTTTTCTTCTTTTCTTTCTCTTTTGATTTTACCCCACCATAAAAGGGTAGACATCTTATCATTTTAACTTCTCCAGTCTCCCAGTTTATCTCAGGGTTATGTACTGCCAGCTATAGCATTCCTAAGATTATCTCTGTTTTCCCCAAATTGCATATGTCTATCCTTATCCTTTCTATATGGTTTTTATAGTAAATTTTCACCTCTACCTGGTAAATGATTGCTTCTCTGCTATTATTTGTCCCATCTACATTCCTAACTACTATCAGTCTTTCTAATTTCTGCAGCTTGAATCCATGCCTAGCTGCTATCTTTCTGTCCATAAACATTTCTATGGCATTACTATCCAAGAGTGCTTTTACAGTTATCCCCTTATGCGTATTCAACTTTTCTACTCTAATATTCAACCACACCTCTCTCAACATCTTGAAGGTCCTCCTAACCTTCCTTTGGCTACTCCCCCCTCTTTTGCTGTGCCTTCTGGAACTCTTGTCCATGTGCCACCTTTTTCTCTTCTCTCTTTGAACATTTATACCACCTCTGCCTGTTTGAGATCACCTCCTGTCCTCTATTTTTCTCCACATAATATTCTTTTAGTCTGTACTTTTCACATTCCACATATGATACAATTATTTCCTCTATATACCATCTTAGCTCTAACAGGCATGCCTTATCTGGGATGCTCTCTCCACAGTACTCCTGTACCTTCCATTGTAGGATGTATACTGGACTCCTCCTCTACTCTACTTGCTGTGCTTCTCATGGTTTGGCCATATGAACCACTTCTCCTTTCTCAACTCTCCTCAGCTTCTTTTGCTATGCCTTTTGTGGCATTGTCACATGCACTGTCTTTTTTTCTACTTGCCTTTCCTTCATTCCCTTCCATAATGGGCACTCTCTACATTTGTGCTCCTCTTCCACATACTTGAAACACTCAACTCTTCTTGCTTCTTCTTGCCTTCTGATCTTCTTTTCTTTTACTCTACATTGTATCACCTTACTTGACAACACCTTGAATTTATTCTGGGGTATCATTACCTCTCTTCCTGCTTCCTTCTTATTCCTGCAATTTTGGGCTAAGTGCCCAAACTTCTTACAACTGAAATACAACTTCCTCTTCCTTCTTTCTAGTTCTTCTCTCAGTTTGGTGAGAGAGCATCTTTGTTTGAGCATATTACTCATCAAGTTATTATATTGGGTTAGACATTATGCTATGCCTCTAGGTATAGAGGTAATGTTGAGTCTTGCTATATAAACTACATCTACTGGGGCACAAGATCTTTACCTAGCCAGAGTCCTACTACCTTACTTACTACTGCCCTAATACTATAGTTAGACTATCACCTCACAAAGAGGATCCCTAATCTAGATAGCTCCTTAAGAGATAACTGTCACTTCTCTGCATATACCTAGTTACAATAGACCACAGCATGATTGTAAGATTGCTAAACTCCAAGCTGGAATAGAGCCAACTGCTCTTTGTTCAGCAATTGACAAAGAGAACTCAATAGAGTTCCCACTAGATTTGCTATACTATATACAGTTACTATTGTGGCTATGTACCTTGTCTCCCATAGTCCTCATGTTACTGATCAGCTGACCTCTTTGTCACATGCTGTGACTGTGACTTGTAACTCTGTGTGATACAACTATGATGTAACCATTACAAAGTCACAGAATGGTCACATGATGGGTCACATGATAGGCATGGGAAAGTAGTGCACAGACCATGTAGTAGTTATATAAGTAGTGTAGAAAATCCAACAGGAACTCTATCAAGTTCTCTTTGTCAATTGCTAAACAAAGAGCAGTTGGCTTTATTCCAGCTTGGAGTTTAGCTTTCTTACACTACCCTCCTCTTAAGTTTCCTTGTCCCAAGGAATTTTCCTACAATTCATAGTATGGGTCAACTATGTTGCCTATTTTGTTATCATCATCTTCTGTTCATTCTCTAACTTCTGATTTTTCTTCCTCAGTTTCTTCTTTCTTTGCAATTGTTTCTATTCTTTTTTTCCCCGACCATTTTCCTTTCTACCATCTCTAATTTCTCTCCAATCTTCCTCAATATTCTTGGTCATACCATTTGTCTAACCATCCAAATAATTTTCTTGCCATGAATCTCCCTGGTAATTCTCTCCTTCTGAACATTCCTTCCTTGCATTCTTGTCTTGCTACATCTTTCATGTCTCGCTGATATTCCTTCTTGAATTCTTTGATTGTTTTCTTTGCATTTTTTAAATTCTCTCTTCCTTCCTAAGTATCGGACTCTGCCATAAATCTCTTCTAATATACCAGGTACTTATCCTTCCCTCTTATTTGTCGCTTGTTTAATATCTTCTCTACCTCCCACTCTTCTTCTCTCTCAATTATAACTGGAGCTGGTTGCTCCTTCTTCTGCCCTTCTACTTGCTCTATATATCAATGTATTCTACTAACATTAACTACCAGATATACTTTTACTGTACTAGGCAATTCCAATTCTATTGCGTTTGATAATATGATCTTCTTAATCTTGTAAGAGCCAACAAACCTCTCTATCAATTTCTCTGTCCTTCTACTGACTATCTGATACTTCAGATCCTTAGTACTCAGTATCACTAAGTCTCCTACTTTGTAGTTGTCGACTTCTGCCCTCTTCTTATTTGTGTATTTCTTCATCTCTTCTTGCGCTTTACTTAGTATTGCTTTCACTTCCTCCTGTATCTCCTTCATTTTCTCAATGAATTTCTCTGCTCCCTTATACTTCCCCTTCTTTCTTCCCTCGAACCCCATCCTGGGATCTTGCCCATAGTTTGTCTTAAAAGGCAATGTCCAAGTACTCGAGTGCACTTTATTGTTGTATGCAAACTCTGCTGTTCCCAACCATTCTGGCCACTGCTCTTGCCTATGACCAATGAACATTCTTAAGTACTATTCTAACTCCTGATTTACCCTCTCTGTTTGTCTGTCTGTCTGAGGGTGGAACACTGTCGACAATTTACTCTTGATCTCCAATATCCCATTCAACTCTCACATTAACCCTGCTGCAAATTGTGGTCCCTGATCTGAGATAATGCTCTCGGGTAGACCATGTAGCTTCTATACATTATCCCTAAACAACCATGCTAATCCTTCTGCCAATGTTTTCTCTATAGTAGAAATGTAACATTTTAGTTAACCTATTGACCACTACCAAGATTGAGTCATATCCCTGAGCTAAAGGCAGCTTTGTGATAAAGTCTGCCAATATATGTATCCAAGGTTTTTTTGGAATAGAATTGGGCATTAGTTTGCCTGCTGGTTGCTCTGTGCAATTTTTATTTTGCTGGCAGGCATTGTATCCCTCTACATACTGCTTTACTTCTTTTGTAACTTCTGGTTACCAAAAATTTCTAGTAACCAATTCTACTGTTTTCCACTGTCCCCATGTCCTCTTACTGGCATATCATGATGTAGCCTAATTATTTCTGCCCTAAGCTTATTATCTTTTGGTACATAGACTTTTCCTTCTTTGTACATAATGCCCTCAACTTCTCTCCACTCCTCATCTCTTAACTTATCTCTTAACATTTTCACCCCTGCTCTTTTTATTTCTTCTACTGCTTTTATTACTTCATTATTCTTCACCTTTGATTTCCTTACTTCCTCTAGTAGATCTACCCCGTCTACTATTATCTCTACTGTTTCCATTCTTCTTACTTCTAACCACTCCAGTTTTACCAATGTCATATCCTTGTTATCTTTTTCTACACCTACTTCCTAGTCCAGTCTCCTGCTTAGACTGTCTGCTTTTTCCATCTTACTTTCCAGAACATGCTTTAGTATAAAATTAAATCTAGATAGGTATAGTGCCTATCTCGCTTGTCTTCAATTTAGTTTTTGCACTTTCATAAAATACTCAAGATTTTTGTGGTCTGTTCAGATCTCAAATTTAACTATTGTCCTTTCCAGAAAATGTCTCTATGCCTCTAAGCATCTGACTACTGCCAACATTTCTTTGTTATGAATTTTGTAGTTCCTTTCTGTATTGCTTAAAGACTTTGAAATAAAGGTGACTGGCCTCCACAAATTATCTGAGCACTTCATTGACAGTACTCCTCTAGTTGCATAGTTTGCTGCTTCCACCCTAAACTCTTTGTCTAAGTCTGGTGCTGCTAATACTGGTTTCTTTGTAAAGACTTCTTTTAACTTGTCAAATGTCTTCTGTTGGCTTTCCTTCTATACCCACTTTACCTCCTTTCTAGTGAGCATATTCATTGGCCTAGCTATTCAAGCAAAATCTTTGATAAATCTCCTATAGTAGTTTGCAAGGCCTAAAAATTCTCTAACATCTTTTACATTCTTTGGCTCTGGCCAACTCAATACTCCATCCACTTTTTCTTTCTCCATTTCTATCCCATTTGGTCCTATTACTACCCCCAGGAACCCGATTTTCTTTATCTTTCATACATGCTTCTCTGGCTTGACATACAAGTTGTTTTCCTCCAACCTCTTTAACACTTCTTCCACTATTTCATTGTGTCCCTCTTCTGTTTCTGTCCCCACCAATATATCATCTATGAACACTGTGACCTTTCCTTCATTTATCAAGTCCCTTAAGATTTTGTTCATCATTGCCTGGAACATGGCTGGTGAGTTTGTCATCCCAAAGAATATCACTGTTGGCTTGAAGGATCTTATATGTATTATGAATACTCTCTTTTACTCATTTCTCTCCTTTATCCTCATATTATTGAACCCCCACCTTAGATCTATTTTAGTGAATATTTTCTTACTCCCCATGTTGTTGATTAAGTCTGTGATCAATGGTAATAGATAGTTATTTTTCACTGTCTGGTCATTTAGGTTGTAGTAGTCCATCATCATCTGCTTGCTTCCATCCTTTTTGCCCACAAAGAAAACTGGTGATGTTTGAGGAGATTTAGATGGTCTGATATACCCCTTTTTTAATTGATCTTTTACAAAATTCTGGACTTCTTCCCTTTTGTTTTTAGATAAAGGATAAATCTTTTCTTTTTGTGGCTTGAACATCTCCTTGAGATCTATGGCATGATCCCAAACTTTCCTGGTTGGCATTCTCTCCAACTCTATCTTCCCAAACACTTTCTTCCACTTTAAAAATTTCTCATCTCTTTAATTTTTCTGTGGTCCTCTTTGATTTCTTTCTCTCTTCCCCAATCCTCTTTATTGTCTATTGCCCATCTGATGATCTTTTCTTCCTCTTGGGTTACTACCCTTTTTACTTTCTCTTTCTTCTGACTCCTTCCACCACACAAGAGTGGGCATCTCATCATTTTAACCTCTCCCATTTCCCAATTTATTTCCAGGTTGTGTGCTGCCAACCATAGCATCCCCAGAATTACTTCTGTTTTTCCTAAGTCACACATATCCATCCTCATTCTTTCTATATGGCCTTTGTAATACACATTGCACTCTACTTGGTGCATAATGGCCCCTCCACTATTATTTGTTCCATCTACATTTCTGACCATTATTGGTCTTTCTAATTTCTGCAGCTTGAACCCATGCCTTGCTGCCATCCTTTTGTCCATGAACATCCCTGTAGCACCACTATCCAAGAGTGCCTTTACAGTTATGCCTTTGTGCATATCTAACATTTCTACTCTAATACTCATCCATACTTCTCTCAGCATCTTGAAGGTTCTTCTAACCTCCCTTTGACTATCCCCCTCTTTGGCTGTGCATTCCAACTCTTCTGGTCATGTACTGCTTTGCTATGCTTTTCTCTCTGTGAGGTACGCTGCTTTCTTCTCTTTCTCCTTTTGACATCCATACCATCTCTGCCTGTCCTTGATTACCCCCTGCCCTCTATTTTCCTCCACATGACATCCCTTTTCTCCACATCTTTCACACTGCACATACGTTACTATTACCTCTCTCATATACCATCACAACTCTAATAGACATGCCTCATCAGGTATGCCCTCCCTACAATGTTCCTGTGCCTTCCATTGTAAGACATGTACCAGGCTTCTCCTCCACTCCTTTTACTGTACTTCTCGTGGCTTGGCCACATGCTGTTATGCCGCAAACCTATTTTCTACAGAAATATAACAGGAGAGGCACTTATACTTCTGTTTTTCACTTTTGAGTCTACTCTAGAGTCCTCCTATATGCCCCAGGAATAATCTAGAGCCAGGAACTTGTATTCCTAGAAGACAGTTCTATAACTATTATATGCTAGAGTGGCATATTCAAGAAAGGAGCAATACAAATGGACTAGTATTAGGTCTCTCAGAGACAGACCATCAAGGTTTGAAGGCCCAGGATTCAGAAGTTTTGGAGTAGTTTTACAATGCAGTATAATTTCAATCTAGAGTAAACACAGGCTAATGAAATATCAAATTATAGATCAGAAAGTCTATCATTGGCATGTGATCCCATCACCATTAGGCTCACCCAAGTCACGGACGTCCTCCAGGTGGACTACCACCTTGAATCCCTTTGCATCTGATAAAATCAGTTTCTAGGTCGTATTTGGAATAGGAAGTAGCCAGTTAGAAGAATAGGGGAGATTGATAGAGGGTAGCACATGGGAGCTGAGCAGGATCACATGGGTGTGTCTGATGGATATGGAGGATAGAGAGGTGACATTTGTCATGTCTGCTAGACAATGTCATGGAGGAGAGATGCAAGGGAGGTTGGTAGGATAAAGAGTTTCCTTTTTCTTTTTCTTGTAATTGAATCCTGGGGTTTGTAAGATCATAATATATTTCTTAGAGTGGAGAGAGAGAGGGAGAGCCTTCTTGGCCCTTGCCTTCATCTCAGAAGCTCTTGAGGTTGTAAATGCAATTCTCTTGAGTGTATA
>Ga0153964_1000237_pt1 | contig 11953 bp, 3 predicted proteins | sample TSFL048MetaG_FD_104726 | JGI IMG/M metagenome (GOLD analysis project Ga0153964, IMG submission 104726) | Attine ant fungus gardens microbial communities from Florida, USA - TSFL048 MetaG | ecosystem: Host-associated > Fungi > Mycelium > Unclassified | place: USA: Florida, Withalacochee... | reverse complement strand
TTTTCTATCCCTCTTGTGTAAGACTCTAGCCAAGATGACTTAAGTCTACTCCAAGTCTAAGTTAACAAGAAGAACTCAATAGAGTCTTTATTTATTTCCTATATACTACTTATACAACTACTACATGGTCTGTGCACCATTTTCCCACACTCACCATTTGACCCTGTGATGTGACCTCCTGGGTATGTGACTGTGACATGTGATATTTGTCATATGACACTTTTCCACATAGATTCTTCTTTGATAAAAAACTTTTCTTTAGATACCATACTTACTACTATGCTAACAAAGCAATCTCCACCATCAAAAGCATGAAAATACTTGGCAACTCTACAAGAGGTCTATTTTCTATACATAAGTGCCTCTTATACAGGACATATGTACTCTCTATTATACTAAATAGATTCTAACTCTGGTACTTCAAAGGTACCCCTATCTTCTACTCTCTCAAAGAGTTAAAGAAAATGCAACAAAGGGCAGCCCTATAGATCACAGAAGCATTTTGCACATCTCCCATATGGGGAGTTGAAGCTATTGCTAGTCTTATTCCTATTCACTTCTATCACAAAAGGCCACTTACTGATTTGTGATTTGATATTTGAATATTCAAAAAGGCTTAGAAAGTGAGTTTTAGACAGTAACAAGAGATGTTGTTAAGTCTGAGGTCTAATCCTCAGACTATAAGTCTTTAAATACAAAAGGGTGATAGTCTGTGCATTAGGACAGATCATCACATGCTACTACCTATTGTTCTACATATGGTAGTGTCTTTGTGCTAGAAATAGTGATAACCTAACCATATGGAGGCTATCCTTTGTTCTAAGAAAAGGACAGATGACTATCTATAGGTAATTAATGAAGTTCATGTGCAAATATTGAGGCCTTCATATCTCTACTAATATTAATTGCCTTGAGGTTGTTCTAGGCTCATTCTGAGCATTATGAAGAAGGCTTCTGCTGAGTCTAGAACTGAAGCATTGATCATGGCAGTTTCAAGATATTAGCAATTTAATAAATGGTAACATGGTGGTTACCAGTTGATCTGCTTAATATCTCGGCCAATATTGATTGCCTCAAAACGTAACTGGCATCAATCAAAAGGTCTTTTCGAGGGCTTTCCGTAGCCTTTAAGATTGTGGGAATCGTCGAAGAATTGATAGAGATATGGCCAAATGAAGTTTGTGACAACTTTTATCTAGACAAACTCATAGGATATTACCACCTATGAGTAGCCTTATTTCCCAAGCAACATGCTATCAACACTCTCCTAGACAAACATCACTCAAAGCAGGCTATCCCTCATCATATAACTACTAGAACATTCAAACAAAATCTTAAAATAAAAAGCCCAATTGTAGATATCAACTATTGCCTAAACCAAATAATGTAGTTAAATACAAAGATGCCAAAGTAAGAACCACCTACCTCAACAAGCTCAAGAACATCTATAGAGCTTCTAAAGATGACCCTAATACCCTTTTCATCATATCAGACATGAGTTTAAAAAACAATGTTGTCATATCTGTTACACATATCCAACAAGGACAAGTTCTAATCACCAAAGCCATATATCATGCTATGAACATCTCAACTACTAAAGTAGAATTATTTACCATCAGATAAGGAATAAGCCAAGCTGCCCACACTGATGGTATCACAAATATAGCTATTATCATAGACACTATCCTAGTTGCCAAAAGAATATTCAACACTTTGTGCTATCTATTCCAACTACATTCTATTGCTATCTCCCATGACCTTAGAGCCTTCTTTAGTAGAGACCCTAGAAATTCTATAACCTTCTGGGATTACCCTAGCAATGATAACTGGCCCTCTTACTATCTAGTCAACAAAGAGTCTAAATTGTCTAGATTCAACCCTATACTACCTAGCAAAATATCATAGAATTATAGCAAAAAGGATAAATATGACTCAATCATCCAAAAGTGGCAGATGTACTTTTAAGTATTTGACTATAGGGGAAAATTTTCCTTAACCTCAATGACGATGATAACAAACCTATACAACCTTCATACTCAAAAAAAGGAGCATGGCTTAAATACTTTAGCCTCTCTAACTTGCTATACACCTGGGTTACCAGACTTATCACCAACCATACCCTATTGGCAAATACAGAATAAAATTCTTCCCTAATGAGTTATCTTTATGCCTATATGGCCAAGCCCTTCTCAAAATAAGAGACCACATTCTCTATAACTGTAAAAGATACCAATAGTTGTGAAACCCCAAATGAGACTCTCTCAAGGACATTCTTACATTCCTCAACTTCAACCCAAGCATATTCTGCTTTCAAGAAGGCATTACATAACTCTTTATATTTACTCTTCCCTTTCTGTACTCTATATAGTCCTGTGTCTCCTATTGTTTCCCTCCTTTTTTCTTTTTTCTCTTTTTTCTCTTAACTTAAGTAGTTAGCTGTAACTACCATAGCCTACCATTGAGTCCTGTGTAATAAATTTTTGATTAAAAAAAACACTTTTCCACACTTCTTTCTTGTGTAGTAAGTCCAAAAGAATAATATAAAATAAAAGGAAATATAAATAATAACTTAGCTGTTTTGCCAAGTCATGACACCTTGTTTCTGTAAAGAACTAAGGGGTTGTGTTCATTCCAGATGAGGATCCAGGAAGCTATGAGAATGTCTCTATTTTTGTAAAAGGACAAAAGACTTACCAAGGACTCAGAGTAGGTTTCTGTCAAGGACCCATCTTTATAGTAGGCTAGATCCCAGGCATAAAGAAAAAGGTCTGTCTCTTAGAATAATAGGAGTAGGCTAGCTGGTATATTACAGCTGGTCCTGAAAGACTTCAGATTTGTGTAAACATTTTTAAAAAACCCTTGCAAATGGCTAGAACCACTTTGAGACCTCTATTCCTTCTCTATAAGCTAGTGAGAGAGACTGGACATGATATTGATAGAGATGAAATCTAACAAGAGTAAATAGGATAGGTCAGAGAGACAGAATATCTAAGCTGCTTTATAGTTGTGTGCAAACAAGTAGGTACTAGAGAGATAATTCAAATAATAGAGAGCTTACAAATGGGAATAATAAAGAATATTTTCATAGAAACCTAGAAAGTAGAAATGTTTGGTATCTACCCAAGAGAACTCTTACCAAGTCAGATCTCAAAGGTACATATTTGCTGCTATACCAACAGTGGAATTCAAATGTCTATCTTGCACCATAACACTACCCTTCTCAGTCTAGTCCAGTTGTTATGAATATCAAGTGGGACTATAACTATTATCAGCTATAGTCTGATAATGAGTGGATAGTCAATGAGATGTTGGCATTATTGGATGAAGATATCATAATATAGTAATGCATTGAATGTAGTAATACATTGAATGTCTTAGACTCAGAACATTGGACTCATAGTATAAACAGAACTCTTCAGAGAAATCTTGGACTATTTCTCTTTTATCTTTGAACTAAACTAAATGGAACTGTTAAGACTCTAGACCTTAGTTAAATATGTATTTCAACTAAAACCTATATCTAACACTTGATATCTTCACTCTTTATTAAAGGATCTGGTTAAGGTTTTCAGTGAAGTTATATCAGAGAAGAGATGTCAATGAGACTTTGAGTAGCACCCTTGAGGTTGTCCTAAGATAGATAAGAGTACCGATCCCTTGAAGTAATGAGAATACAGAGAGGAATACAGAAAGAAAGAACTTGCTATTCCCTTCTTTTTCTGGTCTATATTTATTCTAACTAGGTATTGTGACTATGTTACAATGTGGTAACACTACTTGTAACTAAGAGTGACTAGTTAAGTGACAGTCCAGTGACAGAAGCTAAGAAGGTAACAAGTCGAGTTAGTGTCTAATAATGGGTTAGTCCAATGTTATCCCATTTAGCACAAGTCTAAAGATAGAAAGAGGAAGATAGTCTGAGATTTCTCTGAAGAGTCTTGTCCATATTATGAGTCTATTGTCCTATAAGAGTCCTTGGATATTCAATGTATTACTATATAGTGATATCTTTATCTAGTATGGGGGTAGCCTTTGAGCTACCTGCATAATAGTGTATGATTCACATCTCCTTCTATTTCTATTTCTTTTATTGGTATTCTCATTCATTTAATTTCTATTTCAATTCTATTAGATAATTATGTAATTATCAATAGTAAAAGTGACATGATGCAAAAATAAAAAGAATATCCTTTTTACCTCCAACCACAAAACCCTAAGACTACTTTCCTCTCTGAACTCATTATCCTTTCCACACTAGCATTGCCAACATCTTGTCTATTAGCCACTTATTATCAGACCATGGCTGATAATAACCATAGTCCTACTTGATGTTCATAATAGGAACAATACCAGACTAACCTATTACTAGACAATAACTTGGTCTTGACTCAACTTGTTACTCTTGTCACTGATCTGTCACTTAACTGGTCACTTAGGGTTACAAGTAGTATTACCACATTGTAACAACTGTTACATACCTAGTTAGGATAAATACAGACTAGAAAGAGAAGAAAATAGCAAGTTCTCTCTTTTTGTATTCTCTTTGTAAAATCCTACTCTGAGGAATCAGTACTCTTACTTGTCTTAGGGCAATCTCAAGGGTACTACTCAAAGTCTCATTGATATCTCTCCTCTAATATAACTTCACTGAAAACCTTAACTAGACCCTCTAACGAGGAGCGTAAAGATATTAAGTGTTAGATATAGGCTTCAAGTTGAATATATTCAACTGTGAGGTCTAGAGTCTTAACACTAGTAGCCTGGCTCACTATCAATACAGTAGAACTACCAAGAACTCCTATACCCTTATGTAGACTTTACTTCAACTGACTACACAGCTAGAAATCTTTTCCAAAAATATATAGCAAGCTATTAGCTCTTAGCTGAGCAAATGTCCAAGTCCTTCTTAAGGTCAAGTATTCCTTTAAGGGAAATTTTGTAGAGTTTTTACATAAAATAAGAACTCAGTTACTTAAATAGCCTTTTAGCTCTAAAGCAACAGGAAGAGAAATAATAAAGGTTAGTTCCTTTTTTCTCTCTGTGCTACTAGAGTATTTTATTAGGATTACAAATCATAGACACAACAAAACAAAAGAAACAAAGAAAACTTCTAAATTCCCAAAGATAGCAAGAGAAAAATGATAAACCCATATTCTATCCAATCATACAGCTATAACTCCCTACTCCTCTAATCCTACTCCTAGGGTCCTTCTCTGGGTAGTATATGGCTCTCAAGCCTCTTGATAAACAGTGAAGAGAGATGTTGATCTTAAGTTGGTCTGCTCTTGAGCATGTTGTCTTTATCAATTCTCTCTTTTATCTCTTCTTCTGTATTCTATATTCCTTTTTCTACTCCTTTTATATCTTACTAGTCTGTCAGTGACTGACACTTAACCCTAAGTTGAGGTAACTTAGGATCAGAGTATTTCAGGGTTAGAAGAGAACTCAATGGAGTTCTCAATCAATTGTACTACACTATATATACAAGTTGTGCTATTTGTCCACATTTATTCTACAAGTGTTCTTGGTTTAATTTTAGTCAATGTTATTTTACCTAGTCATGGTTGAGATAACTTATAATATTAGTGTTCTTCTATGAACAACTTTATGTGGTCTTTTTAAGGTATACTTCACCTCTAAATAGTATTCAGTAGCATTGGATTATAGATTGTATATGTATCTAATAATGAACTTAAGATTGATTTTTACTACAATTTGAGAAATAAAGAAATAAGTCAGAATATCAAATTGTTAAAGAAAGGGAGCATAGCAGACTGACTTTAATACAAACTTGATAACATAGTCTTACAGAAAGGAGACTAACTTTAACCTCACAGACTGTTGAAGAAAGGGAGCATAGTAACCTGACAGATTACACTATTTGCTATTCCATAGACTGTTATAGAAAGAGAGCATAGTAGACTGACTTCAACACAATCTTAATAATGTAGAATTAGTAGAAGGATCAAGCTGGGCCAAAGGCCTAGAAGATAACCTTATAATAATAATAGAGCTTAGACATATCTGTTTGTATAGATTAAATAATCCTTGAGGATCCACTAGGCCCATAGGTCTATGTGATTATGTTATCACAAGCTAAACTAGAAATAGTCATTTAATTTACTTATGTAATCCCACAAAAATGCAGTTAGCTAGACTGTTTACATATACTGCATAATAAATTGCTAAATTAAAAATATTGGTATACTAGAATCTTGGCCCAAAACCTGAGAAATTAGCTCTAATACCAACTGTAACATCAAGTATAGTATTGTTTATAATATTTTGTTTATTTATTTTTTATATTCAATGATTTATTACATGGGGTGCAAAGACAGACCATGACAAGTACATGATATCTACTTAAATAAGAGAAAAGAAAGAAAAAAAAAGACAGTAAATAAAAAAAAAGAGGAGACAAGTAAGAAATAAGATGACAAATGCTGTGCTTTTACTCCAAGGAGTCACGCCACAACAGGGCCTTATCTATTGTCAAAGCTGAATGCACCAGAATTATCTACTGCTACAAACTTCATTCGGCCATATCTCTATCAATTCTTTGACGATTCTCACAGTCTCAATGGCTATGGAAAGCCCTTGAAAAGACCTTTCGATCAAATGCTAGTTATGTCTCGAGGCAATCAATAATGGCTGAGATATTAAGCAGATCAACTGGTAACCACCATGTTACTGTTTATTAAATTGCTAATATCTTGAAACTGCTATGATCAATGCTTTAGTTCTAGGCCCAGCAGAAGCCTTCTTCATAATGCTCAGAATGAGCCTAGAACAATCTCAAGGCAATTAATATTAGTGGAGATATGAAGGTCTTAATTATGGTTAGGTTATTACTATTTCTAGCACAAAGGCACTACCATATGTAGAACAATAGGTAGTAGCATGTCATAATCTATCCTAGTGTACAGACTATCACAATTATATATATAAAGACTCATAGTTTGAGGATTAGATCTCAGACTTAACAACATCTTTTGTCACTGTCTAAACTTCACATTTTTGAACCTTTCAAGATTCTAAAGCACCAATCACAAATAAGTAAGTGACCATTTGTGATAGTTTGTTAAGTCTACTATTTTCTGTCCCCCTTGTTTCTGTAAAGAACTTGGGGGTTGTGTTCATTCCAGATGAGGGTCCTGGGGGCTATGAGGGTGTCTCTGTTTCTGTAAAAGGATAGAAGACTTACTGAGAGCTCAGAGTAGGTTTCTGTCAAGGACCTATCTTTATAGTAGGCTGGACCCCAGGCATAAAGAGGAAGGTCTGTCTCTCAGAATAATGGGAGCAGGCTAGCTTGTGTATCACAGCTGGTCCTGAAAGACTTTAGATTTGTGTAAACATTTCTAAAAAACCCTTGCAGGTGGCTGGAACCACTCTGAGAACCCCTATTCCTCCTCCATAAGCCAGTGAAAGAGACTGGATATGACATCAACTCTTCCCCCTCAAGTTAGGACCTATCATCAATGTTGGAAGAACACTTTTAGAGTAGTATAGTGTAGTTTCTACCCACATACTTCATTTGCTGAAATAGGAATGTTATGCTTACTTTTGCCCCCAAACCATGCCCACTATCAGAAACACCAAAGACTTTTGCTGAATGCCTCTTGCTGAACTAGGAGAGTGCACCAAACAAGTCATTGCTGGAAAGAATACAAATAAAACCTACTCCATCTACAAAAATCCTACAACAAAAAGCTTGTTAAAGTAGGTCTCTGCTAGCACAAAGTAGATAACTTCTACTTCACATCCTATCCCCCAGAATTACATTTTCAAAAAAACAAAGCAGTTATTACATATAAAGGAGTACAAAGAACTCCTGAAACCTACCTTGGATCATATATCACTATTTTACCAAGATAAGTGAAAACAAAACCTAGATAGAGGATTTATAGTATGACTCTCTATAGAAATGGTTCAATAGACTATAGAATGTAGTTATAAAGCTAGAAAAAGTTGGTTGCAAACTCATAGCTTAAAAAGTAGAGAATAATAAAAGATGCTTGTAAACATCTCAAGAATATAGATTTTTCCAAACCAGCTAGTAGAGTACCAGAAATCTGTGAAGTTCTCCTAGAGCCCAACACTACACTCCCATAGATATAATATGACTAGGATGGTACTCAGTGTAACACAATGGTATTAAGAGGCTAAAATTGGATGTTTTTATTCTTTTACCCCCTTGAAAACTATACTCAAGAACTGTAAAATACAAAAAAGTTGACAAACACCAATATTACTGCTGCTATACTTTACTATATATGACAAGGTGCAGGGTTAGATGTTAGTTCCTAGGGCGACTATGCCTAGGAACTCACCAAGTAATACAGATAAAGAGATGACAAGAAGGGAGATAAGAAGGAATTAACAAGTGCTCTAGGTCAACAAAAGACCTAGCAAAAAAGAAGAACTTTGTTCAAAGTTCACATCAACAAAAGTTATCCCTGATAAAGCGGCAAAATGCACTTATTACTTGCAACAAATTCATAGGACAACTATCTTAAAACTATCAATAAAAAGCATATAAGGCCTTACAAGGCCTAGGGTATAATATTTGGTACAGAGGCAAAAAAGGAGAGAAAGTGGAAGAGAGAAGAACCTGGATATAGTAGAAAATAGATGAGATTCAGAAAAAGGAAGGACTTGTGATATTACCAAAAAATAAAGCACTGAAAAAGGCTTTAAACAAATCACTGGACAGTTACAACAAACCTGGTAATAAGGACAAATGTCCTTAGAAGAACCTCTTCCCAGAAACTATCTCCACTAGGTTTAAGCAAAATAAATCAGTCGTCTAAAGCATGACTGATAAAATCATTGGAGGAAAAAAAAGATGACCTAGACTTCCCCCCTGAGGCCATTGTTATGCCTCAAGCAAATTTTCCATGGAAGATAACATTTAATAAGCTTTATAACAACAGATTCTTAATTGGAAAATTTGCTCTAGAACCCTTTCTATATCCTCAGAACATAACATTATATAATGAGTACATTGAGTAGGTGATAATCGACCTAGAGCTTATATTGAGACCTCGAGAAGCAATTAAGATAAACTGGCATCAGGTTACTAAGAGAGTTACTGAGGGATTATGCTCTAGATCTACTTTTGGATGGACTAACTTAGAAAGATGGTAAACTTGTACTCTAGAACTAGTACTACTTAGATAAAAACTTAGACTGATAGACTTTGTGCTTGTAAATAAGCATTGATGGCATCAGATCAATTATATTTAGATAAATGACCTCTAAAACACGACTTGGAGATACTAGACATTTATTGAGACTTGATAACTGCTTAACAGGTACTCAATGAAGTCCAAATTACAAAGCAGCATCAAGAGTATAATAGGAGAAGACAGAAGAATATTCTAGAAGGAAGTAGCAATAAAGACACGTCATCTTTGATAGGAAAGACTTGGTGAGGAAATACTGAAAGGGTGCAAAAGGGAATTGCATACTGGGACAAACAAAACAATAATATGCCAGCTCCCAATTGCATGCTAAAGGTCTGAGGGGAGATTATCAAAATTTGAAGGTTTATAAATAATTAGAGAAATGAGAATTATATACAGCTCCAGTAAAATATAAGTTGATAGTTGTAAAAAGGATCATAGGATCTCTCTAGATCATTGTCACATAGCCTTTCTAAGGTGTCAACCTTTACACACCATAACAAAAGCTCCTCTAGAAAATACAATTAGTTGATCACTCATGGACTCTCTACACTTAGTTGCCCTCTTGTCTGTACCCCCAACACTGAACCTTACGGGTGTGATGCAATCCAAGTGTGCACCTAGCCAAGTTTTCTCAGCCTGCTGTCCTCTCTGAAGCCTGCCCGAGTTGTATCTGCGTCTTCTCCCTAGATCGAGTTCTGGGTATATTCTGTGTTTTTCTCAAGACACCCTACTGGTCCTAGTCTTCTTACTCTCAATAGATTCATATTTACAATTCCAGAGGCAGTGTAGATGGAGGTAGGAGTCAAGAGGTTCCTCCTTTATCCAACTGCATACTAGATACTATATTAAAATGATTACAAAGCCCTGAAGCTCAAGGAATAAAATATAAAAAGGAAACTATTACTACTTTTGATGTTCTCTTAGCCTCTTCTCGCGCTAAGTCTGTCCCAATGCCTAGTGATGATGTGTCCTTATAGTGATGCATCCTCTTCATCAAATCCTTTCCATCAAATCAAAGATGACGCATCTTTATTGTTGTTTCTCTCTAGAATATTCTTCCTGGTCTCCCATCACTCCCTTTGATGTTGCTTTGTAAGAGAGCCCTCCTTGGTTACCTGTTAAGTAGTCAGTAAGCCCCACTCAATGCCTAGTATCTCTGAGTCATGTCCTAGGGCTCATTTATCTAAATATAACTGATCTGATGCCATCAGTGCTTAATTGCAATCAGAGTCTATTTATCTAAGTTCTTCATCCAAACACTACTGGTTCTAGAGTTCCAGTCTGCCATATCTCTAAGTCGGTTCCATCCTATAATGGATCTAGAACATAGTCCTTCTATGACTTTCTTCCTAAACTGGATACCAGCTCATCCTGCTTGCCTCCCAAGGTATCAACATGAGCTCTAGTTTGGTTCTCCCTTGCTCAATGTCTTTATTATATGGTATTACGTTCTGAGGATATAGAAAGGGTTCTAGAGCAAACTCCAATCAGGAATTTATTATTATAAAGCTTATCAAATGTTACTTTCCACAGAAAATTTGCTTGCAGCGTAACAACATGTTATTACAAAGAAAGGAGAGGGCCATGTTATCTGTGGGATTTTGGAAGGCTTCAGGACAGAAAGGCAGTGATGGAATCCTAAAAGTAGTAATAGTTTCCTTTTTATATTTTATTTCTTGAGTTTCAGGGCTTTGTAATATTTTAATATAGTATCCAGAGTACAGTTGGATCAGAAAAGAACCTCTTGACTCCTACCCTCATTTACACTGTCTCTGGAATTGTGAATGCAGATCTATTGAGAGTAAGAAGACTAGAACTAGTGGGGTGTCTTAAGAAGAACACAAAATATACCCAAAACTCAACCTAGAGAGAAGATGCAGATGTAACTTGGGCAGGCTTCAGAGAGGACAGCAAGCTAGGAAAGCTTGGCTAGGTACATACTTGGATTGCATTACACTCATAAGGTTCAGTGTTGGGAGTGCAAACAAGGGGGCAACTAAGTGTAGAGGGTCCATGAGTGATCAACTAACTGTATTTTCCAGAGGAGCTTTTGTCACGGTGTTACGCCACTAGAGAATTTTCTGCGGAAATGTAGCATGGGATAAAAATTATAACCCTGGATTTCACTATTGGAACCTATTCTAGAGAACTCCTACAAGCCCCAAACATAATCTAGACCCAAAATTGGGTACTTCTCTTAGGTAGTGAACAAGCTACCATATGCTAGAATAGCATATACCTTGGGAGGCAAGACTGATGAGCTAGCATCAGGTTTCTCAGATACAGACTATCAATGTTGAAGCTCTAGAAATCAGAGGCTCAGAGATCTCTTTGGAATGCGAGATAATTTCAATCTAGAGCGGACTCAGACTAATATGACACCAAGACGGTAGATCAAAAGTCTATTAGTGACTAGTGATCCCATCACTGCTAGACTCAAACAAGAAATGGACGCGCTACCAGACAACAATTGTATCACTGATGCTAGAACATACTGTCATGTGTTTCTAGACCATATTTGGAGTAGAAGGAAGCTAGTTCGGGGTTCGGGGAGCAATGGGCAGGAGTGAAGTATGGAAGTGGAGCAGGATCACATGGTCATGTCCGGGAGGTATGGAGGACAGGAAGGTGACAGCTGTCATAGCCGCATGGTAGTGTCATAGAGGAGAGACACGAGGGAGAGTGGTAGAATAGAGAGTTTCCTTTTCTATTTCTTTTTAATTGAGTCTCTAACATTTGTAATATTCTAATATATTTCTCAGAGT
>Ga0153964_1000235_pt1 | contig 11989 bp, 13 predicted proteins | sample TSFL048MetaG_FD_104726 | JGI IMG/M metagenome (GOLD analysis project Ga0153964, IMG submission 104726) | Attine ant fungus gardens microbial communities from Florida, USA - TSFL048 MetaG | ecosystem: Host-associated > Fungi > Mycelium > Unclassified | place: USA: Florida, Withalacochee... | reverse complement strand
GATACTATATTAAAATGATTACAAAGCCCTGAAACTCAAGGAATAAAATATAAAAAGGAAACTATTACTACTTTTGATGTTCCTTCAACCTCTTCTTGCGCTAAGTCCATCCCAATTCCCAGCAATGACGCGTCCTTAGGGTGACGCGTCCTTTTTATCAAACCATTCCCATCAAAGATGACGTGTCTTCATCATCGCTTCTCTCTAGAATATTCTTCCTGATCTGCCATCACTTCCTTTGATGCTGCTTTGTAAGAAGGACCTCATGGATTACCTATTAAGTAGTCAGTAAACCCCGCTCAATGTCTAATATCTCCAAGTCACATCCTAGGGCTCATTTATCTAAATATAATTGATCTGATGCCATCAATGCTTAATTGCGACCAAAGTCTATTTATCTAAGTCCATCATTCAAACACTACTGGTTCTAGAGTCCCAATCCACTGTATTTCTAAGTCGGTCCCATTCTATGATAGATCTAGAGCGTAGTCCTTTTATGACTTTCTTCCTAAACCTGATGCCAGCTCATCCTGCTTGCCTTCCGAGGTCTTGACATGAGCTCTAGTTTGGTTATTACTTGCTCAATGTCCTCATCATATGGTATTACGTTCTGAGGGTATAGAAAGGGCTCTAGAGTGAATTCTAATTAAGAATTCGTTGGTATAAAGCATATTAAATGTTATCTTCCACAGAAAATTCATTTGTGGTGTAACAGTGGATTCCTGGGGGGATCGGCAATGTTTTCCATACCCATGGCACATGTTCTTGTACCAGGATCTTCACTGGTGAGAAATAATCCTCATAAAACCTCTCTTTCTCTGTCTCATCCCATGCTAAACCCTTTTCGTTCAACTATAGCACCTGTGCCACCAGCTGCCTCTCATTTGGCCACAAGAAAGCATTAGACAACAGTCCTATGCCCTCCATTCTCTCCTTTGTTAAACGGATCCCCAGCACAAACAAGGGTAGGTATGGAGATATTGATGGTAAGGTCTCTAGGGGATCTTCTGGAAACTGTCTCACAATCCTTATGCCTGATGGCATCATTCCTGGCACTGGTCGGACCTTTACAGCTACTCTCTTATACGCTAGGTACTAGGCTACACTGTTATATATACAGGACGATGTGAGGACCACCGCCATAAGAGAATTCTCCCCTCCTCTCGTTATTTGTTCTTCTCCATCTTTACCTCTCACCACCAACATCCTGTTCCTCAACCTGTCCCTGACCCTTTTCTTTGTTGGTACTAATACCTGTCTCCTTTTATTCCCTAGATCCAAAATTTCCACTTCTATACTACCATCTGCTCACTCGATCTTCTCCAGCTTCACACCCTTTTGCCATGGTCTCCTCAGTAACAACCAGTACGGTGCTGACTGCACCACAAATGCATGTGCATAAGTTCTTACCCCTCCCACTTCCAATTCCAAGTACTCCACACATCCCTGTAACTCCTTCTTCCCTCCATTTGCTGTTTGCATCATTATTCTTCTCTTTCTGTTTACCTCTAACCCCAGCTCATCACATAGGTCCTCTCAAACGATTACAATCTCTGACCCCTCATCTAACAACCCCAACTCTCGTTGTCTCCTTATAACTACCACCTCTACCTCTCGCAGTGGTATTGTGAATTCTAGTGGGGTCCCAGGCATGGTGGCTAAGGTGGCTCCAACTGCTAGCATCCTGTTTTATGTATATGTCTGGTCTACCATCTCCCATCGCAGGTCCTTACTGAGTACTAACAGGTCTCGAATTTGGATATTAGATACCTCCACCTCCAGTATCCTTTGCAAGACCTGGTGTGGCACCTCTGCATCTGCAATTCGTGGCTCTCGATGGTATGCAGGCTGCTGTATTCCCTTTGTCTTCTCCTTTCTGCTTCTATTAGTCTATTGTTCTCCATCTTCTCCTCTCTTATCTACTCTTTTCTCTACTTTCTTTTTCCCCTGTGCTCTCATCATCACCAATCCTCCAACCTTTTTCTTTTCACTCTCCAATTCTGCCATAGCCCCCCATACTAACTCTTTTTCCTCTACCTGTGTAGCTTCGACAAATGAGCTGAGCTTTGTAGGAGTTGTTGTTGTCCTAGTTAAATGAGGGGGTGTGTCCCTCTCTTTGAGCTTTGCATCTATTGCTCCTTTGAGTCCCCCAGGATGGCGAGCATCAATCAACAACCCATCTGGGTGTGTGTAATATCCATTTTGTTGTCTTAAAACTCATTGTAACTGAACATATTCTTCAGCTATTGGGCATGTCCTCAAACAACAGTCTGTTCTCTTGCAGAAATGATAGGAAAAATCTCGAGGCATAAGGGCCAAAGGCTGGGAATATCTGGGGTATGTGGGTGCCCCAGCAGCGCTTGTCACTACGATGGTAGAGGCTCCAAAATAAGAGGACAGGGGGAGGTTCTCGGTCATTTCTGGGACCAGAACAAATAGCTGTGCATAAGCCATTGCAGACTCATTGTCCCTTACATTCAGCTGCAGAAGCTTCCTAGTGAGTTCATCTACTTTTTCCTGCCCCTCTTTCTTCTTTTTTCCTTTGTTCTCAAAGCGTACTTTTCTTGTTCTCACCTCCATTTTTGCAGGCTTTTTTCCTTTTCTCCTCTTATTCTCCTCACTATCCAAATCTGATCCTGTCTCCACCCTAATCACTTCATCATCTGATTCTTTATCACTCGACTCACTCCTTCTCCCTTTCTTCCCCTTCTTCAATGTTCGCCCCCATCCTTCTCTTGCAGATGCCTTCCTCAACACAAAACAGCCTGCTTCTATTGCCTTTTCTACTTCTGGGACCTGGTCACTCTCAAAGTCAGGGTCTCGGTATTATGCCACAAGCAAATTTTCCGCAGAAGATAACATTTGATATATGTTATACTAACGGATTCTCAATTAAAATTCACTCTAGAACCCTTTCTATATCCTCATAATGTAACACTATATGATAAGTACATTGAGCAGGTGATAATTGACCTAGAGCTTATGTTGAGACCTCGAGAAACAATTAAGATGAACTGGCATTAGGTTACTAAGAGAGTTACTGAGGGACTATGTTCTAGATCTACTCTTAGATGAACCAACTTAGAAAGATGGTAAACTTGGACTCTAGAACCAGTACTACTCAGATAAAAAACTTAGACTGATAGATTTTGTGCTTGTAAATAAGCATTGATGGCATCAGATCAGTTATATTTAGATAAATGACCTCTAGGACGCGACTTGGAGATACTAGACATTTATTGAGACTTGCTAACTGCTTAACAGGTAATCAATGAAGTCCGAATTACAAAGCAGCATCAAGAGCATAATAGGGGAAGACAGAAGAACATTCTAGAAGGAAGCAGCAATGAAGACATGTCATCTTTGATAGGAAGGACTTGGTGAGAGAATGTGTCATCACAAAAAAAGGAGGGGGCCATGTGATCAGTAGGATTTTGGGAGGCCTTAGGACAGAAAGGAGGCAATGGAATCCTAAAAGTAGTAATAGTTTCCCTTTTATATTTTATTTCTTGAGTTCAGGGCTTTGTAATATTTTAATATAGTATCCAGAGTACAGTTGGATCTGGGAAGAATCTCTTGACTCCTACCTCCATCTACACTGCCTCTGGAATCGTAAATGCAGATCTATTGAGAGTAAGAAGACTGTGACTAGTAGAGTATCTTGAGAAGAACACAAAATATACCCAGAACTCGATCTAGGGAGAAGATGCAGATGCAACTTGGGCAGGCTTCGGAGAGAACAGCAGGCTGGGAAAGCTTGGCTAGGTGCACACTTGGATTGCATCACACCCATAAGGTTTGGTGTTGGGGGTGCAGACAAGGGGGCAACTGAGTGTGGAGGGTCTATGAGTGATCAACTAACTGTATTTTCCAGAGGAGCTTTTGTCGCAGTGTGTAAAGATTGACACCTTAGGGAGGCTATGTAACCATAATCTAGAGAGATCTTATGATCCTTTCACAACCACCAATATATATTTTACTGGAGCTGCGTATAATTCTTATTTCTCTAATTATTTATAAACCTTCAACTTTGATAATCTCCCCTTGGACCTTTAGCATACAATTGGGAGCTAGCACATCATTATTTTGTTTGTCCCAGTGTGCAATTCTCTTTTGCATCCTTTCAGTGCTTTAGTGTTGCAACTAATCCTACTCATACTCCACTGCTATCTGAGTTTAGCTTTAAACCAAATGAAAAGCAGTGTGATCCCAAATTCCACCAAAAGTACCAACAACTAGTTGGTTCTCTAATGTACTTGATGATTGGCTTGAGACCAGATATTGGCTTTGCAGTTGTCAAGTTAGCTCAACAGATGGCAAACCCTTCCAACAATCATTATTGAGTTGGGTTATACCTCTGTAGATACTTGCTTGTCACTCATAGATATCAGCTTGTCTATAATAGATTAAGCAACGAATTGCTTGTAGCATACTCTGATTCTGATTGGGGCCAAGACCATAAGCATTGCAAGTCAACTACTGGCTATTTTACTATGCTAGCTCAAGGAATCACTTTCTGGTTAAGTCACAAACAGAAATCAGTAGCCCTCTCCTCTACTGAGGCCGAGTATATAGCACTCTCTGACTGTAGCTACCAACTCGTCTGGACATTAGATCTCCTGAGTGAGATTGGTTTTGATATTCTTGTCCCTCACCTCTATGGTGATAACCTTGGATCACTCTTCTGGAGTACTAACCCAGTGCAAGAGAAAAGGTCCAAACATATTGACATCTAGTATCACTATATCAGGGATGCAATAAAGAATGACAAAATCAAACCATACTACATTGATGGAGCCAGGAACCCTGCTGACATCTTGACTAAGAATCTTGGCCAGATACTGTTCCATCAATTTCGTCCACTCCTTGGTTTGGAGATTCTCTAGACTTTTCTTTTAATTTATATTGTCACTCAATAACTACTACTTTGAGTGAGGGGGAGTGTTAAAATAAATTAAATAAATATTGTACTATGTATTACTGTAGGTTAATATATGAGCCATGCTTACATAAGTGCACTCGCTTCTTCGTCTCAACTGCCACATCATGGAACTACTCTGCTTCTCTTGAGATCTCTCTTCCCTATCAGGCTATTTATTAACATCTGTTGGATAACCCAGTAAGTGGGCCATCATTTGTCCCTACTATAATTGCTGCTCTCCATCCTTCTAACATATACCACTCCTCTTCTGAACTCCTGGCAACAATTCAGTCCTCCTGAAATATGCAACCACTACATGACAGCAGATTGAGGCATAGTGTATGAGCTGAGGCCAAGGTCGTTTCCTACTTTTGTTGTCAACTTCCTTCCACTCCAGAGTAACTCTGCTCCACTCCAGGTCACTCCATTCCTGCTCCACACATTCTTGACATCAAGAAGAAGAAGAAGAGTTATAGATAAAATTCTTAGAACAAGAATTCTTAAGAAAAGGGTCTTTTGCTTCATAAGGTGATTGTCTGGTGCATTTGAGTTTCTTATATGTCCACAAATGGAAGCTATGACCTACAAAGACACATACACTGTAGGAGCAATAGAAGTGTACTAAAGCAGTCCTTTTTTTTTCTCAGTAGGAGAAAAACTAGTTATCCAGCATGGGATTGCTTCTATAGTGTGGGCTTAGCTAGACCAACCCACTAAAAACCTCCCTGGGTTCTGAACCCCACCTGAGCTCTTCACCTGGGTGAGGTCAAAAGGGAATGTTGCCCTTTCTCCTTTACTCAAAGCAGGTATGCTGTACTGATAGGACAGAAGTCCTATTTTATTTATTATTTGGTCTTTGGTCATTGGTCATCTTTCTCCATTTCTTCTTTAGTTCTAGTGTTTTCTTGTCTTTGTAGCCTAGTCCTTTAATTTTGGTAGTATAGATCCATTCCATTTCTTTTTTGGTTCTTAGGGTTTTCTTTAGTATTCTTATTGTTGGTTCTTTTGGTATTTTTTTTCTGTTAAATATTTGGTTGTTTCTTATTGTCTACATTAGCCATATGGCTTCTGCTACTCTCTCTCTATATGCTTCACTCATCCATCTTGGTCTTTCTCTCAATTGTATTGATCCTAGTTCTCTTATTAGTTCTATTGTTGGTTGTAGCCATTGGATCTTTGGGAAGGTCTATTTCCATTCATTTTCCATGTAGTCCCATATTGCTGGTCCTTGTGGTCTATGGTTTCTAATTTTCTGCATTTACAATGAGCTCTATTTTCCTATTCTCCAATCTTTAGAAACCATATTCCTATCTTATGTCTGTTATGGCACAGTTTCCATAGGAAGTCACTGATCTTGGGGGAGACTACTCCTTTTTCATTGTTTATCCATATGTCAGTGATAGTCATGTATGCCCTGGTTTTTTGTAGCAGTTCTTTCCTAGTCTTTTCCATTCTTCTTTCTGTTGGATTATTGCCTGGTTGCCTATTTTGGTGCCTTAGTATCATTTTGTAAGCTTTCTTTTGTGTCATTTCTGTCAACTTGCTACCTTTTAACTTGAAGGGTCCTACCTAGTACTTCCTTACTGTTCAACCATATGCTTTCATTTGGTGTACTATCTTTAAGGATCTTTATTATCTTTTTATTTCTTCTTCTGTTTCTATCTTACTTATTTTGATTTTTCCTTTATGTAATCATAATTAATATGCAATAGCTTGCCATGCCTCTCTGTCCTCTTTTTGGAAGAAGTCATCTTTCTCCTATTTCTTGATATTTAGCTTTATGTCAGTTATGGTTTCTATTCTATCTGTCTTTATGTGTACATTTCCCCTTAGCTTAAGTACTTCTATTATTACTAGTATGTCTGCTGTTTCTTTTGGCAGGTTTGAGTTTATACAGTAGGTCTTTGTTTTATCTGTTTTATCTGTTATGGTTCTTATGGCTCCTAAGTACCACACTTGGTTATTTTCTAGTCTCAGTTCAAGTACTGTGTAGTATATCTCTATTTTCTTGGGTAATTTGTCTGCTCTCCTTTTTACTGGAGTCCTTAGCAGTCTTGACTCCTTCTTTTCTCTTTTATTTTTGTATCTTTTATATGATCCAAAGATGTGTATGGCTCTTTCTGGTGATCTATTATCTATTGTGTTTGGGTCTAGGATACCCCAAATTTTGTTGTTTTCTTTTTTTTCTATCCTTAGTCTTCTAGGTGTAAAATCTAGGTTGTCTTCTATCTCTAATTTCAGTGGATGCAGTCTCTGTGATATCTTATTCATTATTATTTGTGCTAGTTGTTTGCAGTACCAATGCCTGCTATCTTTTTTTAGATAATTTTCAAGGTCATCAACTGTTTTGATCTTATGGGTCAGTCTTAGACATGATGCTAATTTCTTATTCCATAAGTGGTTGTCTAGTACTCCTATATGGTGCCATAGTGGCATTTTTCTTCTTTGGTTTTTCCTTGCTACTATGGCATCGTAGCCTATGTTGTACTTTCTACCTGTCTTTAGCATCTCTTTAATATAGTTGGGCACTTTTCTTTCTTTGGTGTCAGTTATATCCTAGGTTTGGAGGACCCAGTTTATTTTGCTTCGGTCATCTACTACAGGAGCTTTTTGTGTGTATTTGAAAACTATTTGGTCTGTTACAAATGCCCATGTCAGTCTTTCAGTTATAGGTGCTAGGTATTTCTTTAGCCACATAATTTGTATTGCCTCTAGCCTGGCCTCTATGTCTGGTAGGTTTAGTCCTCTATTGTTTCTTGGCTACATCGCCTCTGTCCAGTTCATTAGTAGTCTTTTGCCTTTCTACATAAAGGATTTTATTTGACTTGTCATTTTTTGGGCTATACTTTTCAGCATTTCATTAGCAGTTACAAGATACAATGCTCTAGATTGGATTAGGGCTTTTATAATTAGCTCTTTGCCTTTTGTTAATAGGCTCATTCTAGACTAGTTTTTCAATATTTTTGATTGTCCCTTGAGAATTGCTTCCCATTGTACACTAGTTTCATTGTTGTTGTCTATATATGCTCCTAAGGTTCTTAGTGAATTATTGTCTTCTACTATTCTTACTGCCTGGTCTATTTTTCCATTAGCTGTCTTATTCATGGTTCTTGTCCTTACTACATTTTCTCTATATTCTTTTGTGTCTATTGGCAGGATTTCTAATTTCTCATTATTAAATTTGGCTGTAGATACCTCGCAGAAGTTCTTTATAGTTTGTTCCAAAGTCTTTCTGTTATTATTTTCATTCATGTAAACTAGTGTGTCATTAAGCAGTCCTTTTTAGTCACTTCACTGTAAAGCTTTCAACCATCAGTCTGTTGACTCAATCATTTTAAGATTATTTTTGAAGATCTGGTTGTTCTATTCTGTCACTGAAACTTTCTATATGGCAACTTGGCAAGTGTCTTTCCTCTCATAAAAGGCTATGGTTCTTCAGGATTTATTTTTCTTCCTCAAAGATTTTTTCACTACTGGGGTATGTGCCTCCTTGTAAACATCTCCAATTTTGGTCTTTATATGATGTCGCCTGTTTTTCTATGCAATTTACCCCCCAAGCTTCTTTATCCACAAAATTCATCACAAGTACTCTGTACCTTTTGGTCTCGCATCTGTATATACCCATCCTGCTGAAGCTTTGATTCTTGGAACTGGTACCATTGGTGGCCTTATCCTCTACACCATCTTTGCTTGTAATATTTGCTGGAATTTGGATATCATGTGAGCCTGCATAATGCATGTAACTTCTTATTGTTCTATGTCTAATTGTTTTATGTAGTAGAAATAGTTGAGATAGTAATAAAGAATGTTGCATGTTTGCAACAAGTTTTCCTTACCTTTTGTGCTGCTTGTTCTTAACTCAACAATATCTACATCTTCTCTGTTTATATTTGGGTAGTCTTGACCTTGTTTCAGGCTGCCAACACTCATAGTGGTTATGATAGGTTTATTGGCTCTCGATCAGTTGAACCAGGGACAAGTGATAACACTATGGGCAAACAACTGTCAAGTGGAGTCACAAGGTTTGATGTCAACTAATTTGTCAATTGGTTTGTCAGCTTAGTTGTCAATATATATGTCAATATATACTATGTCACATTTCCTACTAGGACTTTGTGTACAAACTTATCCCAATCAAATGCTACCACAGGTTGTCTGTACTTGTACAAAATACTGCCTCTATTTTTTTATTATACCTGACAACCAAACCTTTCAAGACAATCTGGTCTCAGCAACCACCTGGACCAATTATCTAAAATGAGATTAGCTAGCCATTACAATGATGGTTACAAGTGAGGTACTATACTTTAGTTTAATCAGTATCTTGATTATAAGCATTTATCAATATTTTATTACAGCCTGATATAACTCCATTACCTCATGTTGTACATCTAATTAAGAAAGAAGAGTCTATGACAAAAGATTTGAATACAGTTGATATATTATCAACTTACGTTCTTATCTGCATACTCACTATATGGATGTATCTTATTGGTGGAGTTAGTAGAGCTACAACAACAAAAATCCTCAAGTTCATCGAGATTATCATCAACACATCATTCCATACAAATCAAGAGCTTGAATCACAGTCAACTATTCCTATTTCTTATGATGTTCATACTGCTATGTCCAGCCTATCAATTGAACCCCAAATTATATGAAATATATGTTATCCAAAATGTTTCCATCACTATCCACTCAACAGTCTTAGTGAAACCTATTCTTGGAGAGAAAGTCCTCAGAGTAAAAGATGTGGAGAAAAACTCTGGACAAGACATTCAACTCAAAGTAGCCTAAAAGTTGTACCCTATCAGTTATATACTACAGAAGACTTCAAGTCTTGGCTTGAATTCTTTCTTTCTCATCTAGGCATTGAGGACCTCATTGATTTATTCTATCAGCATTGCTCACCAGAAACAATAGTCATGAATGATATTTGGGATAGTCCAGCATGGCGTAGTATAGGCTTATTTACAACAACTGCAGAGAACTTAACATTTAGTTTTTTTATTGACTGGTTCAACCCATTCATGAATAAAACTGCTGAAAAAATGGTTTCATGTGGTGTTATTATGATTTTTTGTCTTAATCTCCCCTATCATCTTCATCACAAATCTCAAAACACATTCTTTGCTGGAATTACTCCTCTTTCTTATGAACCTTGAGTTACTACAATTACAGCCCTTCTAGATCCAATAATTGATCAGCTATGCCACTTTCATTATGGTGTAATTGTTCACACTCATTGCTATCCAGAAGATATAATGAAATGCATTGGTATCTTGGTATTGATTGGAAATTTGCCAGCTATATGCAAAGCTCTTGGATTTGCTGGAATTGCATCTCTTTATCATTTCTGTTCATTCTGCTCTCTTGGTAGATTAGACATTGAAAGTCTAGATATTGATTTGTAAAGGCCTTGGATTGGTTTAGAAGTAATTGCAGCTGTCGAAGAGTAGCAACAAGCATTAACAAAGAAGCGACGTACAGAGCTTTTCAAAAGAAATGGTGTGCAGTGGTCTTTACTTCATCAACTTTCTTATTAGGACCCTGTCAAACATACAGTTTTAGGAATTATGCACAATTGGCTAGAGGGTATCCTTCAACATCATGTTTGTGTTAAATAGGGCATTGGTGCAGATGACGGACAAGATTCAAATATACAGCAGGAAGTGCAGATTGTTGATGATATGGGAATAGATCTGGATGAAGATATCATTGACAAAGAACTCATAGAGCTACAACAAGAGAGCTAGGAACACAATGATATTCCATCTTATCTCTAACGTCTTTATTCAATTAATACTCAAAATTTGATGACAATGGACCTTAGTAATAATGAAAGTGACTTCTATGCAAGTCTAGGCTCAGATGATGACTCTAAATGTTCTGAAGTAGAGTCTTCACATTTGGCATATATTTTCAATGCATTAACTTTGGCAGAAATCCACAACTGCATTGCAAATATCATAATTCCATCCTGGATCAATCATCCACCAGCTAATCTTGGTGACAAATGTCATGGAAAACTCAAGACTGATCATTGGTTAATATTGTTTACAGTTATATCTCCCTTTATTCTTCCTGAAATATGGTCAAGAACTAAATCTCAGTATAACCTGGCACTCTTGAAGAATCTCCACAATGTTACAACCTGCATCCATATTGTTATGTCATATATGACCTCTTCAGAATTAGCAAACACATCTGCAGCTCACTACCATGATTACCAAGCATCTTCTACCAAACTTTTTTCCAATATGTGATCACGTCCAAATCATTATTATGCATCACATATTCCAGATCTCTTACAGTTTTGGGGTCCACTTATCAAGCTAAGTAAGTTTTCCTATGAGCATCACAATGGTCTTCTCCAGAAGATCAATACCAATAACTACTTGTGTAAGATCTCTTGTTCATTTCTGTCAATTTCTACTGATTAATGATGGAGCATTAGGGGAGCTGGATTTTACAATGTTACAGCAAGTCTGTCGACATAGATGTCTAAGTGGTCTATTTGAGAAGATATCTGAGAACACTAATAATCTCAATTTTCTTGAGAATCAACTACTATCATTGACTTGAAGAGCCCAGAAAAGCCAAAATAATACTTGTCTTCCAGAAACAGTATATGGAAATATTCTTACATATATACAGCAAGAGCATTCTCTTGTTTGACATTATCAAGAACTTCCACACCCACTCGATACACATATTCTTTCACCATGGACCAATAATGCACTATATATCACCTACAAGACTCATACATTTACAACACACAGCATTCATCCACAGAATAGCTTTGTTAGTTTTTACAGTAACTCACAAGTGGTCCAATATAGCTATATAACCCATATCTGGATCTTACCTCCTAATACCCCCTTTATACAACTACAAGCATTTCTCTCAATTTTGTTGTATAAGAAGATCTCAGGAGATAATGCTATAAAGAGTCCCTATTGCGCTGTTACGCCGTATAAACTTTTAGGCCAATGAAGTGACATTCTGAACCTTAAACGAAGGAATAACCAGCTCGAGAGACGAGCTCGGCCCCCCCCCAGAAATGTT
>Ga0153964_1000233_pt1 | contig 12001 bp, 16 predicted proteins | sample TSFL048MetaG_FD_104726 | JGI IMG/M metagenome (GOLD analysis project Ga0153964, IMG submission 104726) | Attine ant fungus gardens microbial communities from Florida, USA - TSFL048 MetaG | ecosystem: Host-associated > Fungi > Mycelium > Unclassified | place: USA: Florida, Withalacochee... | reverse complement strand
TTGTTCTAAGAAAAGGACAGATGACTATCTATGGGTAATTAATAAAGTCCATGTGCAAACATTGAGGTCTTCATATCTCCACTAATATTAATTGCCTTGAGGTCATTCTAGGCTCATTCTGAGTGTTATGAAGAAGGCTTCTGCTGAGCCTAGAACCAAAGCATTGATCTTGGTGGTTTCCGAGATATTAGCGATTTAATAAACAGTAACATGGTGGTTACTAGTTGATCTGCTTAATATCTTGGCCATTATTGATTGCCTTGAGATGTGACTGGTATCGATCAAAAGCTCTTCTTAAGGGCTTTAAGCTTGGTTTGAGACCGTGGGAATCTTCGAAGAATTGGTGGAGATATGACTAAATGAAGTTTGTGACAGCTACTATAGTCTGTGCTCTAGCACAGGCCATCACATGCTACTACCTATTGTTCTACATATGGTAGTGCCTTTGTACTCTAAAATGCAATAACTTGACCATATGGAGGCTGTCCTTTGTTCTAATAAAAGGCAGATAACTATCTATGGGTAATTAATTAATATCTATGTATAAATATTAAGGACTTCATATCTCTACCAATATTAATCACCTTGGGGTTGTTCTAGGCTCATTCTGAGTGTTATAGAAAGGGCTTCTATTGAGCCTAGAAGCAAAGCATTGATCATCACCCTCCAAGTCCAAGTTGACAAAAAGAACTTGATGGAGTTCTTGTTATTTTCTGTACACTACTTATACAACTACTACATGGTCTGTGCACTACTTTCCCATACTCATCATGTGACCTGTCATGTGACTGTGACTATGTGACACTATGTGACATAACACTTTCCCACACTCCTTCCTATGTAGTAAGTCCAAAAGAAAAAGTAAATATAAATAATAACTTGGCTATTTTGCTAAGTCATGACATTATCTGTTGATCTATCTGATATCTTAGCCAATACTGATTCCTTTGAGATGAGACTGGCATTAATTGAAAGGTTTTTCAAGGGCTTTCTGTAGTCATTGAGACTGTGAGAATCATTGAAGAATTAATAAAGATATGGCCAAATGAAGTTTGTGATACCTAGAATTGGGGCATCAAGCAACAAAATACTTTTGAGATACTGAAAAGGGCCTTTACTATGGCTCTAATCCTAAGAATACTAAATGATGAAGATCTCTTTAAGTTATCCACCAATGCTAGTGACTTCATAATAGATGTAGTTTTATTACAAAAAGATATACAAACCAACCTATGGCATCTAGTGGCTTTCTTTTCCAAGTTGTTAGACATCTATGAAAGAAACTACAAAATCTACAACAAAGAGCTACTTGTAGTAATTTGGGGACTAGAGAAATATAGGTATCATTTAAAGAGACATTCATATAAAATTGAGATCTGGTTAGATTATCAGAACCTTACTGTTATAAGAGCCCCAAAAAGAAAGTAACTTCCTATGCTTTTGAACAGTTAATTCACAACCTCAAGACATATAATTGTCATGACTTGGCAAAATGGCTAAGTCAATATTTATATTTATTTTCTTTTTCTTTTCTTTTCTTTTCTGATTATTATTTTTCTTTTATATTTTCTTTTCTTTATTTTCTCATTAATGGACATGCAAGAGGAAAGTAACTCATAAGGAAGCACAGGCATCGCTTTTTACTCCAATACTACCATCTTATATGGTAGCGCCCGAGAGTAGCATAGTGAATACACACAATTCTAAGAAACTCATGAGCCCAAACTTCAAAAACACCAAAGCTAGACTGGACGACACTACCCTTAGCATACAAAAAGTCTGCCCCCCCTTCCACGCGAATACTGAAAGCTCCCACAGCTCGTCCCCATTCCTTATGGATAACTCACCATCTTTGGACTATGACTACGCTGAGTGAGTCACTGCACAAAATAATATGGACATCGTGGCCGACAATGCCCCCCATCCAATGGCCCCTAGAAGTACGACTTCGCCATGCTGCCTTTGCAAACGCCACGTGCCCCCCACGAGAATGCGCCTAACGAACCCTCCTCTGCTGATAACTTCAATACACCCCCAGAACCCTTCCCGCCCACGGTCATTTCCTATAGCACTAATGTCCTAGCTGACCCCAACCTGTGGGACGGCAACTTCACAGCCACTTCTTTGTTCGGCACAAACGAATTCTTGCAAAGTGATATCTGCAACATAGCCTGCTCACTACAACGCATGGCATACTTCCTCAAACAGCAAAACCTGGTAGGACGCGACGGTAACAATATCTCCCAACTGGAACTATTCGGCGAATCAGCCTGGGAGTTCATATCCACAATCTTTAAATCTGGCTAGGACCAGCTACACTCTTCCAGAAACACCACCATCCACGACAATATCTCTATCCATTTTGGAAACGTGCAAACCTGCGGTAGGACAGCCGAGAACAATAACTACCCCAAAATGGCAATGATAAGGAAAACCCTGCCATCCATCCCTCTCCGCCCCTCCAAAGAACAAATGGAAAACTCAAAGAAACATTAGGAAGCATGCTTGACCAAGGGTAAAAGCTCTACAAGCTCCCCTATGTCCTATGCCCAGGCCACCAATGCCGTGGCCAGCATCCTCAAGATCAAAGAAGCATTCCCAGTCCTACCAAATAAGAAAATCCTCGAGATACATGACGTGGCATTTCCCAAACCTGATAACAAGAGACGTAGAATACAACACACCACAAGGGGCCCATCCAGAAAACAGGCCATCGTACCCACCTCTAACAACATCAAAGACATCATCATGGGAGAAGCTAATGCTCACATTTTCCAGATCAACATGCTACTGAAAAGCATCAAATCAACGATGAGAGCAGAGTTCATCTGCCCATGTCCTGGTAATGTATCTATCAACACAAACAGTGTCCTAAACACAAGCAACCTCAACACTATAGAAAGATACCTCAAATTGATCAACAGTGCTGGCAACGACGAGGTGCTCACCTCCCTAGCTCCCCCAATCTAAATCCTACCTAAAAATTACTGGTATTCCTTATATACAACCCAATGGTAACAAGCTCACCAGTGACGACATTACAACTACCATGAAACACCTAGAACTATTTGAACCTGTGAACCTCGTAGTGAAGCCAAGAGTAATCAAAGCCTTTCCCAAATCTGACATGGCTATTATCTGGTTTGATATTTGGGACTCTCAGAACGGTTCCAAAGCAAAAATACTGATAAATCATTCTTTCAACTTTAGCAGGTATATCGCCACGATTAGAGCCACCAACATGAACCCTGGAGTCCCTCAGTGTCACAACTGCTGGAAGTGGGGCCACTCTACCTTCTCATGCCACACCCATGGCTTAAGATGCCAAAAGTGCAACAGCTCTTATAAGCTGGAACACCACAAAGACCTAGCATGGTGCTGCAAAGTGAATTTCAAACTGAACCCTCCCAGACTAGAAACTGCTAAGGGCAAACCATGCCCTCATAACTTCAAATGTGTCAACTGCAAGGGTGAACACATGGCAAACAACAACAAGTGCCCCTTTTGGAAGCACAGATTCAACTGTGAATGGCACTCAAAGAAAGCATAAGAAGCCAGGGAAACTAGGGCCAACTCAATCTACCTAGCCATTGGCGGTATCAAAATATGATCAAAGACAACCTAAAAATCTTTTTACAGAACGTTAGGAAAAACAAAGTCTTAACCGATATTATCTTAGAAACTCAGAAGAACTCAGCTAATGTCATTTTTATTCAGGAGCCTCCTAGATCTCTCATACAACACATCCCAAGCCACTCAAATCCCATGGGAGACCTATTCTATGGTATCCCTAATCACCCAGAATGGACCCTGTTCATCTGCTAGGACACAACATAAGAAAACTATGCAAGAGTTGCTACTTATGTCAACAAACGTCTTGCTAGGATGAGATTTACTTTTCAACTGGACATCATAAACCACTGAGACATCAACGTGCTAGCCTTTCATAGCGACTGGGACACCAACTACATGATTAACATATACTCAGACAACAATCAAACCACCCTCCAAGTCCTCTGGGAAAGCATGACGAACATAGACAAGATAATCATCTTAACAGGAGACTTTAACATAAGAGATAGTGACTGGGACCCTAACTTCAGACATCACTCCTCTCATACTGATGACCTCATTACTATTGCAGACAGCCTAGGTCTTGAATTATCTCCTCCCTCAAACCCTGGCCCCACTAGGTTTGCAGATAACCCACACAATACCAACCCTGTCATAGACCTCGTCTTCCTCCCACCAAGCAATATAGGATTTGGCCAACATACACTCTACCCTGAAATTCACAAACCATCCGACTACGTCCCTCTCATTATCGAAATTGGCATCAGAGAAGTAAATACCGACATCAACATATAGTTCATTAAGAAAGACAGTGAAGAAGAAAAGGAATTCATTTCCTCACTAGTTCGAGGTATGCAAAGCCTCGACACTTCAGCAATCAAAAGCCAAGTAAACCTTGAGTCCTCAGTCCAACAACTGGCAAATGTCTTCGAAAACACATAGAACACTCACTCCAAACAGAAGCGCATCACAAAACATTCCAAAGAGTGGTGGAACCAAGATTGTACTGACAGTCTTAACAAATACTGTGAATCAGGTGACCTTAAACACTGGAAGAAATTCAAATCAGTAGTATGCACAGTTAAGAGGAAATTCTTCGATGACAAGATCCATGAAATCGCATTATCCAACAAGAGACCCTAGGACCTAATGAGTTGGGTCAGGAAGAAGTCCCTCCCTGCCATTAAATCTATCTCATACGAAAATTGCCTATGCAACACCCTCCCCAATCTGTGGAACGTCCTACACAAATCATACAACTCAGCAGAAAACAGACTGGTTAACACCAGACTTCTCAATGAACTCTCCCAAGCAGATAGCATTGAATGGCCCTCCTTTTCCAATCAAGAATTCAGAGATGCAATAGCTAAGTGCTTATCATCCTCCACTCCAGGACCAGATTACATATCATAGAGGCACCTCAAAGCCTTGACTTTACATAGCACATGCCTCAAGAAATTTGTGTATATTACTAATGCCTGTATTACATTAGAGTACTAGCCCTCCCACTTCAAATCGGCCAACTCTGTTGTCATCCCCAAGCCAAATAAGACGTCACACAACACATCAAGCTCTTTTCGACCCATTGTTCTTTTTAACACAACTGGCAAACTAATTGAGAAAGTTGTCAGCAACAGACTACAGTTTCATATGACAGCTAATAGCTTCTTGGACCCTAACCAGCTAGGAGGCGTCAGACAAAGATCCACCACTGATGCAGGAGTTTACCTAACCTATATTATTCGTGCAGGGTAGCTTAGACAATGCCATACTAGCGTCATAGCATTTGATATTGCCCAATTCTTTCCCTCTCTCAACCATGATTTTCTCTCCATCTGCCTAAAGAAAGCAGGACTTAATACTAATGTTGTAGGCTTCTTTAACAGTTATCACTCCAACCGCTCCACCATATATACCTGGAACAAATTCTCATCTCTAGCTTTCAATACCAACGTCAGCGTAGGCCAAGGCTTAGCTTTTTCCCCCATTCTCTCCGCTATCTACCTCGCCCCAGTCATAAAAATATTCAAAAAAAGAATAAAAAACTTAAAAGCAAATATTCTGACTGATATTCTTTCTTTCATGGATGGTCTTTTAATTTCTCAGGAGAAGAGTTATTCACTATCCTCTTCTTTTCTTCTCTGTAGCTACAGTATTATATCCAAAACTCTCATTGATGCTGGCCTCGTCATGGAACACAGCAAAACTGAACTCTTTCATTTTACAAGAGCCTGCCACCCCCCAAACTTCTCTATTGACCTATCATCAGTAGGGGGCCCTGTCATCTCTCCCAAACCCATCTGGCGATACCTAGGTTTCTACTTCGACCACAGACTTAACTTCAACTACCATACTCACTTCTATACCACAAAGTGCCTCTCCACCCTCAGCGCCATGAAGATGCTAGGTAACTCTTCAAGGGGCCTCCTCCCCATTCAAAAATGACTTTTATATAGGACCTGCATCCTACCCATCGTCCTATATGGGTTCCAACTGTGGTTCTTCAAGGGCGCCCCTATCGTCAAAAACATCACCAAACTAAAGAAAATGCAGCGAAAAGTAACCCTCTAGATTACGGATGCCTTCCGAATCTCCCCATCTGAAGGCATTGAAGCTATTGCAGGCCTCATCCCCATCATCCTACACCTCTGCAAACTGAATGGCAGACACTACCTTTGCTACACGTCCATCCCTCCCTCACATGCCATTAACTCCTTACTAGATTCCCAACACGCTAAGAATCAAATGCCTCACAAAACCATAACTTCCAAACTCACTATGAAACAACAAACCAACCTTAAGAGCCCTATCAAGGACATCAATGAGCAGCTCAACAACGTTAGAAACTGCTTTAATCCCCTTCACCTCTTCTTCTCCCCTGGATCTCAGATAGTCAATCATTTCTCTAGTAGAATTAGCTTCTACTCTCCTTCTTCTTCCTCTGATAAGGACCTTAACCAACATCTACAAAGCCTTAACCTTGCCTTCAGGTCATCTCAAGTAAACCACAATAGTGCAGCTGTCATCACAGATGGAGGCGTCAAAAAATCTCATGTCGCTACAGCTGCAGTGCACATTTGGGCCAACTCTGTCATCAAACAACTACAAGTCCACTCCTTAAATGTCATATCTATCGAAGTGGAACTCATGGCCATTCACACTGGCCTCATCTCTGCTATGGAAATAGACAACATCCACGACATCACAGTCATTACTGACTCCATCGCTGCAGCAAGGAAGATCCTGGAGTCCAAAGTTGACCTCTTCAGAATATGCTCATTCCCTTAGCAACTGTAGTCAAGACATTCCTCAGCAAGGATGGCAAGAACAAAATCTGCTTCTGGTACTGTCCCAGCAGAGCCGAATGGCCCAGACATAAACTCATAGATGACCAAGTCAAAGCAAGCTCTTGTGCCCCTATATTCCCCAGCAAAGAATCTCATTTATTTAGCAAAAAGAAAAAATGTGACAACACCCTCTGTGAATGGCAAATGTACTTTGCTAACAGCCTCAAAAAAGGTCACTACTTCCTTAACTTTGAAGACGAAAAAGAAAGAGTCATCAAACCAACCTATGCTAAGGGGGGCTCATGGCTCCCCGTCATAGGTTTTACCAACTTTTTATGCGCTCGCTTTACCTGCATGACTATTGGCCATGCCCCCATTGGAGAATACAAACAGAGATTCTTCCCCTACCTCCCCACCAGCTGCCCTTGTAGCAAAGCCAAAGTCCAAACTCGAGAACACATCATCATGGAGTGTGATAGGCATAACCCCTCCATGTGACCATGCAACATCATTATCAATAGCTTTGTTTACTTTCTTGCAGATAACCCTGAAGCATTTAGCTTTGACAATGGATAAGGTCCCATCATGGTACGGCTCCCCAGAGCAAAAGCGCAGTCTTCACCACTTAGCATTTTTCATCTCTCTCACCCTTTTCCATAGTTTTATATATCTTTCTACTTTCTATTCCCTTTCTTTGTATTTAAGTAGGTACTGTGTACTTACCACGGCCTGCCTCTGCATCCTATGTAATAAAACGATGATTTTAAAAAAAATAAAAAATAAAAATAAGGAAGCACAGGACAAAAGGGAAGGGTTAGGGTTACTTTTCATGTGTAAATAGTATACAAAATCTAACAAGAACTCTATTGAGTTCTCTTTATCAATTGTTGAACAAAGAGCAGTTAGCTTAATTCCAGCTTAGAGTTTAGCTTTCTTACAATAATGGGATAAAACTCTAAATAGCACAGGAAACTTAAGTAAACCATATCACATGATTAGGTTAGATGATTATAGAACATTCTAGAAAGGACATGTGATTGTGGGACTTTAGTACACAGACTATGTAAAAGTAGTATAAGTAGTATATAGAATACAATAGAGAACTCTATTGAGTTCTTTCTGAACATCTACCTAGGGTGAACTCTGTTGAATATGTCCTCAGTGGACTATTATTTCATTTCTATTTTCTCTCATCATTATATTCTGATTGATTAGTAAGCAAGTATGTCTGCTAGCACAGATTTGCCTTACACCTCAGTTCTGCACACTTCAGACTGAGGTAAAGACTTTTATTAGACTATTTCATATATCATGCTAATGTAGTTAGACTTTGTATTCTAATAGGTACATCAATGAATAAGTTCTGCACACTTCAGACTGAGACTTCGTGTTCTAATAGGTCGCTTACTCATCCCACTGCAATAATAAACTCTGAGTCTTCACAACTTCATGTTAATACTTACATTCTTTAGAACAGCTCAAAAGCTAACCAAGAGGCAAGCAAAATGGGTATTATTTATAACTTGTTTTGACTTTGTACTCTATCAGAACTAAGAAAGACAATGCAGGTAGAAGATCTCTTGTTTAGACAAGTGGATCATGAGATAGAGATAGACCTTGACAATACAAACTAGATATTACTAAAACCTAAGTTCTTTGCTACTAACATATTAGAGGCTACTCATGAATTGCCAATAAATGACAAGATAATATTAAAGGAGATCAAAGCTGTACTCTTATTGTAGTAACTTAGTCTAGATGACTCAATTACCCTCCAAGTCCAAGTTGACAAGGAGAACTCAATGAAGTTCCTGTTAAATTTTCTATACTACTTATACAACTACTATATGGTCTATGTACTGTTTTCCCACACCTATCATGTAACTCATCATGTGATGCAACACTATGACACCCTATTCATGTGACTGTGATTATGTGATACTTGTGATATGACACTTTCCCACACACTTTCCTGTGTAATAAGTTTAAGAGAAAAAGAAAAAGAAAAGAAATATAAATAATGACTTAGCCATTTTGCCAAGTTATAACACTTAGCAGATGAAGTTACTAAAGACTACAAGTCATTACTCAAGTCTGGTTCCAAAGAATTCAAAAAATCCTTATAAGACTAAACTATGAGAACAGATTACTCCTGTATAGAGGGATGATTTATATCCCTTATAGTGTGGATGATACTTTGCGATAATAGATTATACAGATGCACTATAATTTGCCATCTGCTGAACACCCAGGTTAGTAGAAGACTTATAAGTTTGTCTCCAAAAATTACTAGTGGCCTAGGATGACTACATTTGTCAAGAAATATATTATAGGTTGTGATATGTGTTAGTGAATGAACAATTGCCCATAGCAACCTTTTGGACCACTTGTGTCTAACAAGATGCTTGTCAGGCCTTGGAAAATAATTTCTATGAATTTAATTACTCAATTGCCAGAGTTAAATAGTTACAATGCTATTTGTATTATTGTTGATAGGCTTACCAAAAAAGCTTATTTTATTTCTATTTATTACAAATGGCCACTTACTGATTTGTGATTGGTGAATTGAATATTCAAAAGGCTCAAAAAAGCAAAGTTAGACAAGCAGCAAAGATATTGTTAAGTCTGAGGTCTAATCCTTAGACTATGAGTTCTTATATACAAAATTATAATAGTCTGTATACTAGGACAGATCATCACATGCTACTACCTATTGTTCTACATATGGTAGTGCCTTTGTGCTTAATATAGTGATAACTTAACCTTATGGAGGCTATTCTTTGTTCTAAGAAAAGGACAAATGACTATTTATGGATAATTAATGAAGTTCATGTGCAAACATTGAGACCTTCATATCTCTACTAATATTAATTGCCTTGAGGTAGTTCTAGGCTCATTTTGAGTGTTATGAAGAAGGCTTCTACTGAGCCTAGAATTAAAGTATCGATCATGGTGGTTTCCAAGATATTAGCAATTTAATAAATAGTAACATAGTTATTACTTGTTGATTTGCTTAATATCTTGACTAGTACTGATTGCCTCAAGATATAACTGGCATTGATCAAAATGTTTTTAAGGGCTTTCTGTAGACATTGAGACCATGGGAATTGTCAAAGAATTGATGGAGATATGGCCAAATGAAGTTTGTAATACTATTAATAATTGGTTTTTATCCAAGGATATGATGCAGTTACTTTATGACAAGATTTATCTATTGCATAGACTGCCCCTACAAATTATTTCAGATAGAGGAGTACAATACTTAGCCAAGCTATTCCAAGAATGGTACAGAATTTTAGGAATAGAATCTACTATATTGACAGTATACTATCCACAAACAAATTGACAAATAGAATGTGTAAACTAGGCTAAAGTAGGTACTATGTAGATTATAACCTTAATAATTGGTCAGATCTACTACCAAGTAAAGAATTTGCATACAATAATCAAGTACACAAAGGAATCAAAGAAAGTCTATTCTACCTTGAATATGGCAAACACCCAAGAGCAGGCCCAATTTTAGTCAAAGAGTCATCACAAAGGGACTTAAATGACCTGACATATAAAAGATATAAAGCCTTGGAGCAGACAAAAGCAGCTCTTACTCTTGCAATAAAGAGAATAAAGTAGTACTATAACAAGAAAGTCCAAAGTGTCCCATTTAAAGTTAGTGACAAAGTATTACTCAATTTGAAAAATTACCAGATTATAAAGCAAACATTATAACCCTGGTGATGGGGATCAAAGGGAATTGATCACAATACAAAAGTAGATTTAAGTGAAAAAAATAGAATCTCTAAAATATTCCACAATTGTTTACTAAACAAGTAGGCACTGGGAAGATAATCAAATAGGAGAGAGAGCTTATAAAAAAGGGGAAATAGTGAAAGAAACTCAAATAACCAAAAGAGAATAAAGTAATATTTTTAATAAATCCACTTGAGGTTATCCTTACTATAATAGGATCCCTAAGGCACATGTTTGTCTTATACTGTTGTCATGCCAGATAGTCATTTAGGCCATAGAAGTGACCATTTTAACCATAATAACAAGCATAACCAACTCAAGAGACAAGTATCACAAAAGGTCACTTACTAATTTGTGATTGATGATTTGATACTTGAGAAGTTCAAAAAAAGCGAAGTTTAGACAATGACAAAAGATGTTGTTAAGTCTGAGGTCTAATCCTCAGACTATGAGTCCTTATATACATCATTGTGATGGTCTGTGCACTAGAACAGATCATCACCTGATTACTATCTATTGTTCTACATATGGTAGTGTCTTTGTACTAAAATAATGATAACCTAACCATATGGAGGCTGTTCTTTGTTCTAAGAAAAGGACAGATGACTATTTATGAATAATTAATAAAGTCCATGTGCAAACATTGAGGTCTTCATATCTCCACTAATATTAATTGCCTTGAGGTCGTTCTAGGCTCATTCTGAGTGTTATGAAGAAGGCTTCTGCTGAGCCTAGAACCGAAGCATCGATCACGGCGGTTTCCGAGATATTAGCAATTTAATAAACGGTAACATCGTAGTTACCAATTGATCTGCTTAATATCTCGGCCATTATTGATTGTCTCGAGACATGACTGGCATCGATCAAAAGTATTATGACTTGGCAAATTGGCTAAGTTATTATTTATATTTCTTTTCTTATTTATAACTACAAGATGGAGCGCGGGAAAGTGTCATGTGACTTTGTCACAGTGTCACAATGGTATGACGGATTTGTCACAGATGGTCACGTCACAGTATGTCACATGACTAGAGTAACATGAGGACCGTGGGAGAACAAGTGCATAGCCACAGTAGTAAAATGTATAAGTAGTAGAGAATTAAGCGAGAACCCTATCGAGTTCTCTTTGTCAAACTCTGAACAAAGAGACAGTTGGCTTAATTCTGGTCATCAGACTTTAGACGCTGACAAAAAGGTCTTCTTAAGGGCTTTAAGCTGGCTTTGAGACCATGGGAATTGTTAAAGAATTGGCGGAGATATGACCAAATGAAGTGTGGGGGTAGCCTTTGGGCTACCTGCAGAATACTGACACTTCTTCCTCTTTTCTTTTCATTTCTTTAGTTTGATTATTCCTTTGTTTCTCTTATTTTCTTACTATTTTCGCTCTTTTTCTC
>Ga0153964_1000230_pt1 | contig 12014 bp, 5 predicted proteins | sample TSFL048MetaG_FD_104726 | JGI IMG/M metagenome (GOLD analysis project Ga0153964, IMG submission 104726) | Attine ant fungus gardens microbial communities from Florida, USA - TSFL048 MetaG | ecosystem: Host-associated > Fungi > Mycelium > Unclassified | place: USA: Florida, Withalacochee... | reverse complement strand
TATCAGAAAGAAATTAAAATATGAAGTGCAGCTTATCTGTAATGTAAAAATAGTCAAAATGATGGTAGGTTCAATCTAGATCCACCTTGCATGGTGTTCTTAAGGTGTCTACCTTTACACACTATAACAAGCTCACTAATAGAATAGTCAGTAAACTACTCATGGGCCTTACCACACTTAATCAAGCCCTCATCCACACCCCCACACCAAACCTTATGGGTGTGATACAACCTGAGTCAATGATTAGCCAGGCTTTTCAGGCCTGCTATTCCATAAAAGGTTGCCCAAGCGACTACTGTGTCTTGGCTCCAGAAAGAATAGGGTATATGATAGCGAACATTCACCAACTCAACCTCTCACCAAGATTACCCCTTACACACTCAAGAGAATTGCATTTACAACCTCAAGAGCTTCTGAGATGAAGGCAAGGGCCAAGAAGACTCTATCTATCAATCTCTACTCTGAGAAATATATTAGAATATTACAAATGTTCAAGACTCAATTAAAAAGAAATAGAAAAGAAAACTCTCCATTCTACCACTCTCCCTCACGTCTCTCCTCTATGACACTACTATGCAGCAATAACAGCTGTCACCTTCCTGTCCTCCATACTTCCCAGACATGACCATGTGATCCTGCTCCACTTCCATACTTTACTCCTGCCCATCACTTCCTGAACCCCGAACCAGCTTCCTTCTACTCCAAATACAATCTAGAAATACATGACAGTATGTCCTAGCATCAGCGATATGATTGTTGTCCATCGGCACATCCATTTCTTCACTGAGTCCAGCAGTAATGGGATCACTAGTCACTGATAGACTTTTGATCTGCTGTCTTGATGTCATATTAGTCTAAGTCTGCTCTAGATCAAAATTATCTCACATTTCAAAGAGATCTCTAAGCCTCTGATTTCTAGAGTTTCAACGTTGATAGTTTGTATCTAAGAAACCTGATGCTAGCTCATCAGTCTTGCCTCCCAAGGTATATGTTATTCTAGCATGTGGTAGCTCGTTTACTACCTAAGAGAAGTACCCAATTTTGGGTCTAGATTATGTCTGGGGCTTGTAGGAAGTCTCTAGAGTGGGTTCCAATAGTGAAACCCAGGGTTATAATTTTTATCCTATGCTACATTTCTGCAGAAAATTCTCTAATGGTGTAACAATGTTAATTTACAGACTGAGGAATTACACTGTAACTATACAGTACTTATAGGAAGTCCGGAATAGGAGAAGAGTAGTCTACTACACTACCTTACTATTATTAATTTTAGGAGAATTATTAGGAAAAATAAATTACATAATCATCATATTTCTGGAATATGACACTTATTTATAACATCTAGGTTACTATCAGAGTAGGGCCATCATTGCTGATGGCTAATTATAGCAAGAACTAGTAAGATGAGTTCTCTTGAGGGCTGCATTGCAAACCTAACAAAAGAAAACTAAGGCTTGAAGATGTGATGAGGTATAGAGGAGTAGTAAAAGAACTAGAGAGGTCAGGCAAAGAGGTCAGACAGAGAAATAGAAGAAAAGATGTTTGATGAAAACAATGTACTTGAGAGCAAGGCAACTTGAGATTGCTGTCTCTCTCTATGGCCCATCAAAAGGCTCAAGAGCTATCTATTGTTTAGAGAAGAACCCTGGGAGTAGGATTAGAGAAGTGGGGAGTAGTAGCCAAGTGATCAGGAGAGGTACCATTGTTACGCCGTTAGAGAATTTTCTGCAGAAATGTAGCATGGGATAAAAATTATAACCCTGGGTTTCACTATTGGAACCCACTCTAGAGATTTCCTACAAGCCCCAGACATAATCTAGACCCAAAATTGGGTACTTCTCTTAGGTAGTAAACGAGCTACCACATGCTAGAATAGCATATACCTTGGGAGGCAAGACTGATGAGCTAGCATCAGGTTTCTCAGATAGACATTAGTAGCGTTTTGTGTCCAATTGTCCAGAAGCTTGAAGATAGCGATCCAAGAGATACTAGGACCATTAGTAGACGATGGTCGAAGCGACCCTCCCGTCACAACTTCCGCACTTCCGCGAGCCATAAAGTTGTATGCCAACTCGCTACACTGCTGTCCTTTTGCTAGACCACCCAACATATCGTACAACGCAGTCAAAAGAGGAAGGTCTTGAATTGAAGTAGACCAGATTGCCCACTGCAAAAATGAAGGCAGTCATCCTGTCATCATTTCCAAATATTCCATGTAAGACAATTTTGAATGGTCCCCAGGTGTTGCACCCCAGAACTGTAATCCACGCTCAGGCGGAAAAGCAGAATAAAGTATACCAATCAGTGTGTACAAGGCAGCAATGTCATTTCTGGTTGGTCAGATCCAGACTATTAATGTTGATGCTCTAGAAATCAGAGGCTCAGAGATATCTTTGGAATGCGAGATAATTTCAATTTAGAGCGGACTTAGACTAATATGACACCAAGACAGTAGATCAAAAGTCTATCAGTGACTAGTGATCCCATCACTGCTGGACTCAGTCAAGAAACAGATGCGCCGCCGGACGATGATCATATCGCTGACGCTAGGACACACTGTCATGTGTTTCTAGACTGTATTCGGAGTAGAAGGAAGCTGGTTTAGGGTTCGGGGAATAATGGGCAGGAGTAAAGTATGGAGATGGAGCAGGATCATATGGTTATGTCTGGGAGGTATAGAGGACAGGAAGGTGATGGCTGTCATGGTCGTATGGTGGTATCATAGAGGAGAGACATAAGAAAGAGTAGTAGAATGGAGAGTTTTCTTTTTTATTTCTTTTTAATTGAGTCTCGAACATTTGTAATATTCTAATATATTTCTCAGAGTGGAGATTGATAGGTAGAGTCTTCTTGGCCCTTGCCTTCATCTCAGAAGCTCTTGAGGTTGTAAATGCAATTCTCTTGAGTGAGTAAGGGGTGATCTTGGTGAAAGGTTAAGTTAGTGAATGTTTTCTACCATATACTCTACTCTTTCTTGAGACAAGACATAGTGGTCACTTGGGCAACCTTCTATGGAATAGCAGGCCTGAAAAGCCTAGCTAATCATTGACTCAGATCATATCATACCCATAAGGTTTGGTGTGAGGGTGTGGATAAGGGCTTGATTGAGTATAGTAAGGCCCATAAGTGGTTTACTGACTATTTTACTAGTGAGCTTGTTACAGTGTATAAAGGTGGACACCTTAGGGACATCATGCGAGGTGGATCTAGATTAAGCTCCCAATCATTTCATCTATTTTTATATTACAAATAAGCTGCACTTTACATTTTAATTTCTTTCTAATACCCCCACTTCCTTTTCCTTCCCATAAACCCTTTAGCATGCAATTGGGAACTGTCATCACCCCTTTTTACTTGCTAGTCACAGCCAAATTTCCATTTGCTCCTTTCACCACAAGAGAGGACTGTAGAGGAATATAAGTGTGCAAGCTTTGCAACAGAGACTGTTTCTAAATACAAGTATCAGATTGCAATGGAAATCAAAGTTTTTTTTTTTTGAAGCCAGAGTGAGTATGGAGAAACAAAGACAAGGAATGGAATAAAAGATATTGTTAGGATCGTAATGGTCCTGGTTTAGAGGGATATTTGAGATGAAAATTGCTTAGTAATTCCTTTACATGTTCCAGTTCCATTGCTGGTAACTATTTGGAATTATTGTTGGTATCTTCATATCCCAGCCATATAACCTTGTATAGCAACTTGCATGCCCTCTGGCAGTCAATCTTGGAGTCAACTATCTTGGAGATTTTGTATTCTGGTTCTCCATTGATGATTACAGGTGCTAGCAGAGGCTCAGAATGCTGCAGAAAAGTATTAAGTATGGCTGGTTCAAGCATAGAGACATGGAACACAGGGTGTATGGCTTTCATGGTGTCTAGAAGACAGAGTGTAAAGGATTGCAGACTGGGCTGAGCAATTATTTCATATGGTCCAAGGTACTTTTCGGAGAGTTTTTTCGATAGGCAAGTCATCCAGAAGTATTGTGCTCTAATGAATACTAATTGTTCAACTTGGAAATCTAGTGGTTGGTGTCAACAAGAGTCAATGGAGGGTTGATATTGTTATTGGGCTTTGGCGATTTCCTCTTTGAGCATGCCTTGTAGTTTGTCAAGATTAATTATGAAGTTATGGGCACAAGAGGAAGCTATATCTTGTTCTGGGTATACACTGAGGTTAGGATGGTATTTTTTGTTAGTGAAGAATGGGGAGATACCAGTGGTAGTACTAGAAGTATTGTTGTAAGAAAACTCAGCCAGGGGTAATAGTTCAAACCAGATGTTCTGTTGGTAGTTGCAATATATGTGGAGGTATTTGTAAGGAAACTAAACTCCAAGCCAGAATTAAGCTAACTGCTCTTTGTTCAGCATTTAACAAAGAGAACTTAATAGAGTTCCTGTTAGATTTTATACACTATTTATATATGAAGAGTAACCCTAACCCTTCCTTTTTATCCCATGCTTCCCTATGAGTCACTTTCCTCTCATGCATCCATTGATGAGAAAATAAAGAAAAGAAAATATAAAAGAAAAATAATAATCCAAAAATAAAAGAAAAGAAAAAGAAAAAGAAATATTGACTTAGCCATTTTGCCAAGTTATGACAATACTGTTCCAATGTCTGGTTGGTCCGTTCTGCTTGCCTGTTTGCCTCTAGATGATAGCCACTGGTAAAGTGAAATCTCATATCTAGGGCGGTATCTAGAGAGTGGAAGAAGTATGTCACAAACTTCATTTGGTCATATCTCCACCAATTCTTCGACGATTCCCACAGTCTCAAAGCCAGCTTAAAGCCCTTAAGAAGACCTTTTGATCGATGCCAGTCACGTCTCAAGGCAATCAATAATGGTCGAGATATTAAGCAGATCAACTGGTAACCACCATGTTACCATTTATTAAATCACTAATATCTCAGAAACCGCCATGATCGATGCTTCGATTCTAGGCTCAGCAGAAGCCTTCTTCATAACACTCAGAATGAGCCTAGAACGACCTCAAGGCAATTAATATTAGTGGAGATATGAAGACCTCAATGTTTGCACATAGACTTCATTAATTACCCATAGATAGTTATCTGTCCTTTTCTTAGAACAAAGGACAGCCTCCATATGTTTAGGTTATCATTATTTTAGTACAAAGACACTACCATATGTAGAACAATAGGTAGTAATCAGGTGATAATCTGTACTAGTGCACAGACCATCACTTTTCTGTATATAAGGACTCATAGTCTGAGAATTAGACCTCAGACTTAACAACATCATTTGCTGCTTGTCTAACTTCGCTTTTTTGAGCTTTTCAAATATCCAAATCATCAATCACAAATTAGTAAGTGGCCATTTGTAATAAAGTGAAAGACAAACTCAGAGCTATAGTCAGATGCAACATGAGATGGAACTCTGTGTTTTAAAAAGATATAGACAACAAAAAGGCATGATAATTCAGCTGAACTGATAGTGTCATGAGTGGGAATGAATATGGCTTGTTTCAACAGATGATCCACTATAACTAGGATAGTGTCAAAATCAGAGAAGAAAGGGAGTTTCTCAATGAAATCTATAGAAATTAAATTCCATGGGCATTCTGGAATAGAGAGTTGTTGGAGGGATCCATATGGTCTGTGACGCTGTGGTTTGGATCTCATACAGATAACACAAGACTTACAGAACTTTTGTATATTGTCGCGGATATTTGGCCAGGTATAGTGTCTCTCTGTATGAGTTTCAGTGTCTTATTTCAGCCCAGATGTCCTGCTAGAACATGGTCATGGTGATACTGGAGAACTCAAAGGCATAAGTTGGCATTATCCAGAACATACATTCTGTCGTTAAGTCTAAGGAAATCTGCATTGTCTTTTGACCAACGTCCTTCTGAATAAAGTAATTGTTTGGAAATAAAAGAGTTGAAGGGAAGTGCTACCAGGATATTGGAGTGGAGTTGGTTTTGATCTAATATTGTGGCTGTGCAAAGTGTTGGAGTAGTGAGGATGGTTACCTAAAGAGATGCTACAATTTGTTTGTGAGTAAAGACTAGGCAGAAATTATAAGGGTTCACTGAAGTGTAGCCATTATATCTTCCTTTCAGGTAGATGTCCCAATGTCTAGTAAGTGCATCTAGTTTGGTACCAAGACGTCTAGGGCAGAATCAAATTATGAGGTTGAATTGGAAGAGATATTCTGACTATCTTGCTTGTTGGCACATTAGAATCTTGGTTGTCAAGAAATATTCCAGATTCTTGTGATCTGTCACAATGTCAATTGGCAAAGCAGACCTCTCCAAATAGTGTTGCCAAATTTTGAAGGCCTCAAATATTGCAAGTAATTCTTTGTCATAGATGTTGTAGTTGAGCTCCAGAGCAAAGAATGTCTGGGAGTAGAAGGCTACAGGGTGGATTTCATTATCTTTAGTTATAATAGAAAGAACAGCAGCAAGATCATAGTCTGAGGCATTGATTTCTACAACAAGTTGTGTGTCTAGAACCCAATGTGCAAGGATGGGAGCAAAGGTGAAGACTTACTTTAGAGTATTAAATGCCACTTTACATTTGTTATCAAAATTCCATGGAGTGTTTTTTCTAGTAAAATGGGTGAGTGGAATGACTATGTCTGAATAATTGAAAATGAAACACCTATAGAAGTTGGAAAATCCTAGGAAGGATTAGATATCCTTTATTTTCTTTGATTCCAGCCACTCCTAAATGGTTTTCACTTTAGCATTGGACATAGTCAAGCCAGATAGTAATAGAACATAGCCTAGATATTCCATGGAATCTGAGTGGAATTTGCATTTCTCTACCTTCATGTACAATCCCAATTTTTGGAGTTGTTTTAATACTTCTTTGACATGGTTCCAGTGTTGTGTGATATTGTTGGAGTAGATCAGAATGTCATCTAAGTAGACTACTATGTACATATTCAGGAGGTTGGAGAATACATTATTCATGAAGTACTGAAAGGCAACTGGAGCATTAGTTAGTCCAAACGGCATTATTGACTATTCAAAGGCTCTATAGTGAGTTCAGAAGGCAGTTTTTCATTTGTTCCCTTCAGCAATGCAGACCAAATAATACACATGTTGGAGGTCAATTTTGGTGTAAATGCAAGCCTTGTGGGGAGAATCTAGGAGGTTAGAGATGAGAGGAAATAGTCTTTTTTTGTGATTTTGTTAAGTCCGCAGAAATTTATATAGAGCTGGAGGGAACCATCTTTCTTCTTTATGAACAGGACCAGCACTCCATGAGGAGACGATGTCAAGTGAATGAATCCATTGGTAAGGTTTTTGTCAATGAATTTCTTTAGTGTTTCCTATTTGAATTTAGACAAGGAGTAGATAGTTTCTACCAGAGGATGGGAATCTTTTTCTAGTTCAATCCGGAGGTCATAAAGGCAATGGGGAGCGAGTGCTTCTGCTCTAGACTTGCTAAAAACATTAGTATACTTGTGGTATTCCTCTGGAATAGAGAAGAGATTGATTTTTTTTGAGATAGTGGTAGATTTAGCCTATACTATGAAATAGAATTGGAGAAAAAATGTTGTCAAGCCTAAGAGACATGAGGCCTAGAGTAGAGCTGGTACATTGATAATTGCAATGTGAGGTCGCTTGGGTTTAGATAGGAATGTCTTAGATGTGGTGAACTACAGAGGGTTTTCTGCTGAAGAGAATGAAGGATTTACCAAGGTTTCAACAAGAGAAATGGAAGCCAGACTTTGAAGTAAAGATGGTGGTCAGAAAGATATTAACCCAAAAACCCAGTCAATCAACAGATTGTAGTGGGTGAGCCAAGAGTAACCTAAGACTAAAGAACAACAAGAATCAAGCAAAGTGACATAAAAGTCAAGAGTTATGCATTCACTGGAGGGGAATTTTACAGGCAATAGTACTACCTCAGAAATAATGTTATTTGAGATTCTATCAAACAGGCATAGTTCCACAGGTAGAGTAGGAGTAGTAGGCAAAGAATGTCCATGAGTAAAAGCAAAGTCCAAGAAACAGTATGTAGATCTGGAGTCTACTAGCATTCAGATGGGTATAGGCTGGATATGTTCTGGAGTACATACCAGAGGAGAAACTAGGAGTATACAAAGGGAATTAGGGTCAGAAAAAGCAAACATATTGAGATGCATTGGACTCATAGTTACACAAATAAATTCAATGCAATCTCTAGTTTGTGCTGAGTCTTGGTGTTAAGACTCTAGACCTCACAGTTGAATTATGTGTTTCAACTTGAAGCCTATATTTAACACTTGATATCTTCACGCTCCTCGTTAGAGGGTTCGGCTAAGGTTTTCAGTGAAGTTATATTGGAGGAGAGATATAAGCGAGACTTTGAGTAGCACCCTTGAGATTGTCCTAAGATGAGTAAGAATACTAATTCCTTAAAGTAGATTTTACAGAGGAAATACAGAAAGAGAGAACTTGCCGTTCCCTTCTCTTTCTGGTCTATATTTATCCTAACTAAGTATTGTGACTTCGTTACAATGTGGTAACACTACTTGTAACTAATAGTGACTAGTTAAGTGATAGTCCAGTGACAGAAGTATTAAGGGTGACAAGTTGAGTCAGTGTCTTAATAATGGGTTAGTCCGGTGTTGTCCTATTTGGCACAGATCCAAAAATAGAAAGAAAGATAGTCCGAGATTTCTCCAAAGAGTTCTGTCTGTTCTGTGAGTCCATTGTCTCTTAGAGTCCTCAGACATTATTTGATGCATTACTACATAATAATGTCCTCATCTAGCATTGCCAACATCTCGTCTACTAACCACTCATTATTAGACCATGGCTGATAATAGTTGTAGTCCCACTCGATGTTCATAACACTTAGGGACTGCATTCTAGTTTTCCAAGAGGTTCTCAGAAAGTGGAGTTTCTTGTTCCTCTAGAGTAGTTAGTCATACTCTTATTGGTTGTTTTCTAGGGCATCTATCTACCTTGTGGTCTTTCAATCTGCAATATAGACAGAGATTATTGTTGATACAGCACTTGTACTCATTACTGTTTAATTTACTATCTCTGCCTAGTTTGTTGGAGAGGTCAACTAATAGAGTGAATAGGGATGGTGACTTAGTAATGGCAGATGTTAGTCTGGGGGGTTTTAGGAAATTCTGCAAGGGTGCAGATTGTGACAGAATTATGAATGACTGGGGGTGAGACAGAGTGAAGCTTTGTGAGAAGGCAGAATACTAAGTCATCTTACCTTGTTTTTGGTTGTGACTGTCTGCTACCTCTCTCTGTGTGTTCCAGAGATGATCTCACTCATGATTTTGTTCCCAGTGGCAATTGTTGAAGGTAATTGCCAATTAGTATATGGCATGGAAGAAAGTGGGTTTGCCATGTTTTCAGTTTGCTATCAGATCCTAGAGACGATTTGGCAATCCCTGATAGAAACAATAGCAGAGAATTGAATTACCCTAGTTCAACTGTAGTGTGTACTGCATAAATTCCACATTATAAGTTGCAATCTTATCTCCTGGCTTTATGTAGAGGTTATTAGTGAGGTTAGTAGCATCCCTTACTAGGTCTGAGAGTCCAAAATGGACCCAAAGTTCATCCACAAAAAGCTACCAGGTAGAGAGCCAGGGTTATGTATAGCCAAGGTCTTCCTATTATAGTGCGACTTCAAACCAATCTTGTACTACACTAGAGAGATAGGTCATTACAAAATTGATTTTTTCTTCATTGGTGGGAAATTGAGGAATATTGGCATGAAAGTAGAGTTGATACTGAAACAGAAAATAGTTGAGCTTGTGGGGATCAGAACTGTCAAAGGTGTTCAGAATGCAGGCCTTTGATTGGTGAGGCTTTAGTATCAATCCTCGGTTAAGGTTTTCAGATAATTATTGAAGAGCCTTAGCTAACTAGTTATTAAAGAGGTTACAATCAGTGACAAAAGGTAGAGTTTGGGAGATGGGGTTAGGAGTGGGAATAGGGGCATCGACCCAGTTTAGGTTGTTGTTAATATGAGGGATAGTGATGGGATCTACATTGTGGAATTTCAAGGAGTCTACTGGAAGTGGAGATAACAGGGGTATACCAAAGTGCAAGGTATTTTTGAGTAGAGGTATCTTGATCTTCTTGGGAGGCCAGAAGTAAAACAACTAATAGTTTGGTTAGCAAGAGGAATAGAATTACTCCTGGAAGAGAGAGCTACAGAATAGCAAGATATCAGAACTATAGTATGACAGGAACCAGTGTGAGTTTGTAAATTCTGTCAAATATGGAAAAATGGGGAATGGAGAAAAGGAGTTATAAATAGAATTACACTCTAGAATGGATATATTGTACTACATCAGAGAATAGATAGTACTTATCAATGATAGAAAACCCAAAAAGCAGGCTCTGGTGGATAGGATAAAAATATTGGAGTAGAGTACAACTTTGATAAACAATCTTGGCTTCAACTTATGTGTTGCACCCTGGTCTCCAGTTGTGAGATCGGTCACTTATTTTGGAATGGAAGGAAGTCATTAGAACAGAGGTCCTAGGGATATAGAATAGAGACTGAAGTGGACAGGAATAGGATTAGAACCAAATGATGTTAATTTGCAAACTGAGGAAATACATTGTATCTACTCAGTACTTATAGGAAGCCCAGAATAGGAGGAGAGTAGTCTACTATGCTATCCTACTATTTATAATTTTAGGAGAATTATTAGGAAAAATAAAATTACATAATTGTCAGATTTCTAGAATATGACACTTAGCTGTTTTGCCAAGTTATGACAGTGGGCTCCTTTGAGCCAACAGTAATGTTCTTTGGGATAACAAACTTGCTAGTTATATTTCAAGTACTGATAAATGAAATCTTGAGGAACTTAATAAATAAAGAAAAAGTTATAGTGTTTGTAGATGTCATATGATGGAAAATAATAATTTAATAAAAATAATTCCTTTTATATATTATTTATTACTAAAATTTGCTCCTGAACTCCTGTTGTCTACTCCTATAGGATCATGATATAGACTAGTTACTTATACTCCTTCTATTCTAGACGTAGTATAAGTACTCCATTAGTTACACCCTAGTTCCTTAGTTCGTAGATTAACGTCTCTTATGTGTTCTACCTTCACTTCTATTAATCTATATACTATTCCTCTCCTAAACTTCTGGTAACAATTTCGTCCTCCTGAAATATGCAATCACACGCAATAGTAGATCAAGGCATAGCACATAAGCTAAGACCAAGGTTGTTTTCCAATTTTGTTGTCAATCTCCTTTTTCCTCAGAATAACCCTGTTCTATTCTGGGTTATTTCATTTCTGCTCCACACATTCATGACAGTAGATAATATGCTAGTAGGGACAAAAACAGAGAAAAGGCATGATGAAATTGTGAAAGAAGTACTAAGGAAACTAGAGAAGAATGACTTATATGTCATACCAGAGAAGTGTATATGGAAAGTAAAGAAGATAAAATTCTTAGAGGTCGTCATAGGATCTAACAGAATAGAGATAGAGAAGGAGAAAATAGATGGAGTACTCAGTTGGCCAGAGCCCAAGAATATAAAAGATATCAGGAAATTTCTAGGCCTTGCAGATTATTACAGGAGATTTATTAAAGATTTTGCTCAAACAGCTAGGCCAGTGAATATGCTAACAAGAAAGAATATGAAATGACAGTAGGAACAGGAGCAACAGCAAGCATTTAATGAGCTTAAACAGATTTTCACAACAAAACCAGTGTTAGCAGCCCTAGAGTTAGACAAAGAGTTTAGGGTAGAGACAAATACCTCAAACTATGCAACTGAAGGAGTATTATCCATAAAGTGCTCTGATGAACTATGGAGACTAGTGGCTTTCATCTTCTAACCTCTAAGCAATACAAAGAGAAACTACAAGATTTATGATAAAAAGATGTTAGCAGTGGTTAGATACTTAGAAGCATAGAGGCACTTCCTGGAAGGAGCAACAGTTAAATTTGAGATTTGAACAGATCACAAGAATCTTGAATACTTCATGAAGGTACAGAAGTTAAATCAGAGACAAGCAAGATAGACTTTGTACCTATCTGGATTTAATTTT